>ERZ827156.2325-NODE-2325-length-19919-cov-9.968536_pt1 | contig 19919 bp, 20 predicted proteins | sample MGYA00519919_ERZ827156 | MGnify/ENA primary metagenome ERZ827156 (study PRJEB31778, sample SAMEA3449269) | human gut metagenome | biome: human gut; feature: human-associated habitat; material: faeces | place: United Kingdom | collected 2010/2012 ...
GATTGATTGTGTGAGGAAAGGCAGAATGAGTTGCAGCAAGCTGCCAACGAGCAAGCCTAAAACAATCTGCCCGAAATACTTACGATATTGCTTAATGTAACCAAAGAGGAACTTAAACGAGCGTTCCTCTGTTGGCTGTTCGTCTGTCTGCTTTTCATAAAATGCAGGAGTAGGTTCTAAGAACATAGCGATACCCTTTTCCTCACCGCCCGAGTGGGTGCTAATCCAGTGCTTCTTAAATTCCTCGAGATTGTATTTAACAAGTCCCTTTGCGGGGTCAGCAATGTAGAAGGTCTTGCCTTTCTTAACCTTATACAGAACTACAAAATGATTTTGATTCCAATGAAGAATACAAGGGTAATGAGCCTCCCAAAGTTTATTAATACTGATTCTTCCGCTGATAGTTCGTAATCCAAGTTGTAAAGCTGTTTCATTAATACCAAGTAATGAGACTCCTTCTGTGGTTGCAAAGCAAATTCTAGAAAGATATTCTATTGAATATTCGATTCTAAAAAAATTACATACCATCGCAAGGCATGCAACTCCACACTCCATCGCATCATGTTGCTTAATAAAAGGGAAGTGATTCATTACATTCTTTCTTTTTCTTCTTCATTAGAGTGTATCTTATCATGCTGGATTGCATGTTTTGACCCGGCAGAAAAACTAAATGTTACGCTGACAAAGAATTTTCGGGAAATGAAATCAAAGTCTGTACGGTGCTCAAAGTCACCGTTCTTGAATATTTGTTGATTCTTTCCTCTGCTATTCAGCAAGTCTTTTACACCAAAATTGATATTCAGCTTGTCTTTCAAACAACTATAATCCCCCTCTATATCTACTCCAAAGTAATCTGATTTCTGAATAAGATAAAGTTGTTTATAATGCCTGATATAGCGTAAATTAGCCATTGCAGTAAGTTGCTTGGACAACCTGAAACGATTAAAACTTGACAGGACAAGCCCAAAGTCATTAACACGTTTGGTACTGTTCCGATAAAAGTTCTCACTTAGTTCGACATTACTTCTGCTATTCCATATACCACACGTGAAAGGAAATTCCATGTATAAAGCTAATTTCTTTAAATTGCCATCATTTCTTAATGTGTAGCGCGTTTGTTGTTCGTTCATCTGTTCGTATACCTCATTGATTTTCCTATCAATAAAAAATGCAGATAACGAGAAAACATATCTTGACTTCAAAACGAATTGTAATCCTGCATTGTACAGCAATTCGCCTTTCAGATTAGGATTACCTTCCTTATAAGATGTTTCGGACAGATGAAAAACAAATGGATTTACCATCTGATACGACGGACGGTTTATCGATTGCGTATAACTAAGCGACAGGGCATTCCCTTGTCCCATGTTTTTTCTCACAAAGAAAGACGGGAAGAAATTATTGCCTTTTTGGTTGTTATGTAATTGGGTTCTAACTCTTTGTTGGGTATTCCATTCTGTATATTCGTCACGTAGTCCCACTTGAAAATCCCAAGGTCGTGAGGAGTACCTGTACATTCCATATATCGCATATCGTTGCTCATCATAACTGAAATTATCCCGTTGGTCAACATCTTCCGATAACACTCCTCCTAATGTCGTGTTTCCGAGATATAGCTTATTATCATAATTGATACCGGCATTGACATACTTGACACCAAGCGTAAACTGATGGCGGTTGAAGAACTTTGTAAAATCTACCTGTGCACTATATATGTTGATGTGTTCGAATGAGGGTCGCGATTTAGATATAATACTATCCCCACCTATACCTAAGGTGTATTTATTCTCATACTCGTACAAATCATGTTCTCTTTCTCCTACATAATCAGCAAGAAGGTTCAGCTTACTGCCCAGTGTATCTGTTTTCCATTCATAATTTAAAGTAACATTATTGGTATTAGGTCTTAAAGAGTATGGAGCATAACTTAGAATATTTGTTTGATTAGGACTATTATCGGTAACGGTAGAATGAACCCAACAGGCATTGGCATAATCCTTTGCATAGTTGCCCGACCATTCTACACCTAAATAATGCTTCGGAGATATATAAAAGTCGATGCCCAACTTAGGCATATAATAAAGACTTTTATCTGTAGTTTCAGATATACTGTTGATTGTAATGTTTTGTCCATAGTCGCTTTCGGATATCTTACTATGACTTGCCGACTGCCCTAACGCCATATTAGCATAAAGAGCAACGTTCCCCCACGAATAGGTTACCCCTGCAAATTCCGAAAATAGATTCTTGCTTTTCCGTTCGTATTCACTGCCCACATAACCTGATAGTCCGTACTCATGTTTCTTCTGACGGTTAATAACAAGAACACCCGTGCCTCCTTCTGCATCATACCCGGCTGTTGCCTGAGGCAGCAACTCCAAATTCTTTATATCATTACCGCGCAAGGATGATAAATATCTTTTGAGCTGCGCCCCACTTAACCTTACCAATTTTCCATTTTCATATATTTTTGCATCTTTGTAACCTGCATCTATTGTTCTTTTTCCTACAACTTGATTAAATGAAAATGTTTCGCCTGGCATTAAAACTGTACCATTTATTTTTCCTGTTGCTAATGATAAGTTTTGACTTCTATTTGTGTTTGTTGCATCATATCTTGTTGGAAATTCTGAAATTTTGTAAGGGAATGCTTCTGTTCCAATATCATTTAAAATAGCTTTTGCATTTTGGTCTGGCATACCAAATCTTTGTGATAAATATCTTAAAGATGCTGCAAGTTCTCCATCTGGACCTCCATATTGGCTAATTATTACTTTTGCTAAACGAGGATCTTTACACTTTATATTTATTGGGTACTCTAACCTCTTATTATAAGTCCACATTAAAAATCTCCTCCTTCCCATGGCCAAGGGCTTTCAAGCCATCTCCATTTATTACATGGATATTTTATACTTAATGGTCCAAAAACCTTTTGATAACTATCTTCTAATTCTTTACATTCTTTACAGTATTTATTGTGTAAACAAATTGCTCTTGTATCATTTGGGTGTGTATCTAAATATAAACCTAATTCTATTATTGCAAAATTTAAGCATTTAATTTGCTTAAACATATCTTCTCTTTGCATTTGTTCGCAACTACAAGACATATTGTTATTTTCTAATTGGTTTAAAACAGACATAGCTTGAGCACTTAAATCATTAGCATCTGTAAGGCCTAAATTTCCACATCCGCAAACTATTAAAATCTCCATTAAAATTTGGAGCTTGCATATTGTTTAATGGCATAACATTGTTCATATTATTTAAGCAGCCACAATTTCTGTTTTCATTTTCTATTGATTTTGGCATTTATTACACCCCTCCCCTATAGTATTTGTACTTTCTAAATAGCTTAATTGCCTCATAGAATCTAAAGGATTATATGGACTAACTAATTCTGGAAATATAGTACCACATGCTAAACCTTTGCAAGGTGTTAGTGTTTCATTCATATTTTGGATTGGAACATAACTTTGTGCAAGCATTGGATTTTCTGGAAATATATTATCATATTCGTCAAACCCACAACCACAATCCTGATTATAAGTTGGATATGAACATGGTTCATTACATGCTGTTTCTAATACTCCTTGATTAGCTAAAGCATTTTGTACATTGCTGTTTGAATAATTATTATTAATACAGCAACATCTTCTACATCTTCTATTCATCATTTTTAGTAACTCCTTTCATGTTACAAAATAATGGTTTTATTCTATATTATTGCTATAAATAGCCTTTTTACAACTTTTATATTCAATACAAATAAATAAACCATTACTTTTATAAAAAGCTAATTATTATATAACTTTCTTTATATTTTATTACTAAAAACTACAATTTGTGACATAAATTTTTGTTAAAAAACAAAAAAAGTTACTACTTGATTATCCTAGCAAACAGCTGATATCAAGTAGTAACCTTCCTCCCCCTTATTAAGGGGGAGGGCGGATGGATTATTTATTGGGTCCCCATCTATTTAACCAGAGGACCTCCTCAAGATCGAAAAACTCAAAAGAGTTTTTCACCTCAGGGATTCGGTACTTTTCAAGCTTTTCCCCATTGGGAAAAACCTCGTATCCTGCGGAAGCATAAGCTTCCGTTGTTCTCATCCAATCATAGTTAGCTTTCCCCCTCAAGGTCGACAAGCCCGTAAGGGGTTCGTAATACCCCTCGATGAGTCTCTCTGCCACACGCCAAGGGCCTTTCTTAAAAAGATTAGCTTTAATCTTTCTCGCTTCTGCGAAGGTCAACATTTTGTTAGGGGTTCCTACCCCCAAGTTCCTCGGGGGTTTTTCTCCGATTGCAAGCAGCAGTTCTTTCTGCTGTTCCTGCGTCAAGGCATTGGTAAACCAGTCCTTGACGATTCCTAATCGAAGTGGCCGCTTTCTTTTCATGATAACTCTCTTGGAATACTTTGAGATGACGGATACGCTATCTATAGCAATATCCTTTTCTCTTTCCTTATCTGCTATTTCTCCTTCTTTATCAAAAAAGAAGAAAGCACCTGACTTAAAAAAGGTCAGGTAAATTTCAATCCAAAGGATTTCTTCGTTTTCCTTTCCTTCTTTAAGAAGTTCTTTGCAAATTTTCCCGAATCCTTCGTCATATAACATGACGCTTCGGGGTCTTTGTAGCAACGAGATAGCTTCAAAAGCCGTACCAGCCATTCTCTCAACATGAGGAGGATGCTCTCCTCTCCACGCCAAGATTTCTTCATCCTTGGGACCAAGGATGACGCAATACCTTTCATAGAGATTATTAATGAAAAACTTTTCGACCGCCATCTTGGAATCAGACGGCAACTTTTTGATTGCCTTTATTAATCCTTTATTTTCGACTTCCAGTTCGGTCAGGTTGCCCGACCGTTCCCTTAAAAGAAGCATCAGTTTCTTTACATTTTCTATTCCAACTTCATTATAATTATTCTTCCTCTTCATTGTTTTCTTTCCATCCTTTCTAGCACTCCCTACAGGGGATGCTTTCTTTGCAATCGGTTTCGAACATCTATATTCTATCATAATTTTACATAAAACGCAAGCGATTTTTTAATTTTAATTTACATAATTTTAAAACTCTTTCCTAGCATAAACAATATAAAAAAGCGGACATTAATAACATTAATACTTATTAAAACATATAAAAAGACTCCAAAACCATTTGGAGCCTATATTAAGAGTTTTAAATGACAACTCTATTCTTTCTCTAAAGAATTTATTTTAAATAACTTAAATATCTCTACAATTAAAATTGGTGCTAATACCAATATAACTATTTCTAAAAGATTTGAAGTTGGAAGAACAGGTATGCTAAATACTTCTCTTAATTGTGGAACTAAAAGCACAACAAACATTAATGCTGCAGCTACCAAAATTGCCCAAATAAGTTTGCTATTATTAAATACTTTTGTCTTAAATATAGATTTATTATTATCTCTTATATTAAAAACATGAACAAGTTCTGAAAGTGCTAGAACCATAAAAGCCATAGTTTGTCCTACTTCTATTTTAGATTGATCTAAAGTTAATCCATCAATTGCCTCTGTAGTTGAAGCAAGTCCAATCATAAAAGCTATTAAAGTAAGAACACCAATCATTATACCTTGATAAATAATTCTATAAGTCATTGATTTTGTAAAAATTCCTTTACTTGGTTTTACTGGTTTTCTTTTCATTATATCTTCATTTGCTGGATCAAACGCCAAGGCTAAAGCAGGCAAAGAATCTGTAACTAAATTAATCCATAAAATGTGTATTGGAAGTAAAATTTCTAAATGCCCAATATCTGTAATTCCAAACCATTTTGCAAAAAGTGTAGTTCCCAAGGTTGCCAAAAGCAATACAACAATTTCTCCAATATTGCTTGAAAGTAAAAATTGAATTACTTTTAAAATATTGTCATAAATTCTTCTTCCTTCCTCAACTGCAGAAACAACGGTTGCAAAATTATCATCTGTTAAAATAACATCAGCTGCTTCTTTTGCCACATCTGTACCTACAATTCCCATTGCACAACCAATATCTGCTTGTTTTAAAGCTGGGCTATCATTTACACCATCTCCAGTCATTGCAACAACTTCTCCTTGTTTTTGCCAAGCCTTTACAATACGAACCTTATGTTCTGGTGCAACTCTTGCATATACAGAATAATTTCTTATATTTTTTTCTAATTCTTCATCTGTTAATTTATCTAATTCTTGACCTGTAATTGCTTCATTTTCATTTTTTAAAATTCCTAATTTTTTTGCAATTGCTGTTGCAGTAATTTTATGATCTCCTGTAATCATAACGGTTTTTATCCCTGCTGAATTACATTTTTCGACAGCTAATTTAGCTTCCTCTCTTGGTGGGTCTATCATTCCATACATTCCAACAAAAATTAAATCTTTTTCTAAATCTTGCACTTCTGGTTTATAATCTAATTCTTTATATGCAAACCCTAAAACTCTTAATGCATCTTTAGCCATTGTTTCATTAACTTCATTTATTCTATACTTATATTCATTTAAGTTTTGTTTTTGCACTCCATCTTCTTGAACATATGATGTACATTTAGCAAGTAGTTCATCTATTCCGCCTTTTGTGAATACTATATACTTACCATTTACCATATGAACAGTTGTCATTAATTTTCTTTCAGAATCAAAAGGTATTTCATCTACTCTTGGCATTTCATTATAAATATTTTTTGTAAATCCTAATTTTAAAGCAATATCTACAAGTGCTGTTTCTGTAGGGTCTCCTTTAAGTTCTCCCGTATCGGAAATTTTTGTGTCATTACACAACATTCCATTATACACTAAAAGTTTTATTTCCTGATTTGCATTTTCATATTTTGTTATGTCTTCTATATTTGTCATATCATATATATTATCATCTACAAACATTTTTTGAACGGTCATTTTATTTTGTGTTAAAGTTCCTGTTTTATCCGAACAAATTACAGTACTACTACCTAAAGTTTCCACTGCGGGTAACCTTTTTACAATAGCATTTTTCTTAACCATTTTTTGTACGCCAATTGCTAAAACAATTGTAGATACAGCAGCTAATCCTTCTGGAATAGCAGCAACAGCCAAGCTTACAGCTGTCATAAACATATTTATTACTTCTCTACCTTGAAGTATTCCCACAACAAAAATTACAGCACAAATAATTAAAGCTACTATTCCTAATGTTTTTCCTAAAGAATTTAACTTTTTTTGTAATGGTGTTTCTTGTTTTTGAGTATTACTTAACATTCCCGCGATTTTACCTACTTCTGTATTCATACCAGTTTCTACAACTATTGCTTTTCCTCTACCATAGGTAACCAAACTTGAAGAAAAAAGCATATTTCTCATATCTCCAATTGGAATATCTTCTTCTTCTATTTTCGCAGATTCTTTTTCTACTGGAACCGATTCTCCTGTTAAAGAAGCTTCTTGAACTTTTAAGTTAATTGCCTCTGTAATTCTTAAATCTGCAGGTACATAATCCCCTGTTTCTAAAACAACTAAATCTCCTGGAACTAGTTCTTTTGCTGGAACAACACAAACTGAACCATCTCTTATAACTTTTGCTTCATGTCCACTTAATTTTTGTAATGCTTCCAAAGACTTTTCAGCTTTTGCCTCTTGTGCTACTCCTATTATTGCATTTGCAATAACAACAATTAGAATTATAACCGAGTCTGTAATTTTTTCTCCTTGTGCAATAGATATTGCCCCTGATACAATTGCAGCTATAATTAAAATTATTATCATAAAATCTTTAAATTGTTCTAAAAATTTAATAATTAAAGGGACCTTTTTTTGTGCTTTAAGTTCATTAAATCCAAACTTTTCTAGATTTTCACTAGCCTTTGAATTTGTTAAACCATTTTTTAAATCTGTATTAAAGATATCTTTAACTTCACTTGCAGTTTTATTAAACCATTTATTTTCCATATATTTTATATTCCTTTCATAAAAACATTAGTTAGCTAAAAAAAAGGATTATTAAAAATAACCCTTTTATTATTACATTTTCCAAATTATTCAGCTACAGTCTCTTCTGGAGCATTGTAAGCGTCTAATATAGCATTTTGAATTTTTTCCCTTGTTTCTGGGTTAATTGGATGAGCTATATCTTTGAATTCTCCTGTTGGAGTTTTTTTGCTTGGCATAGCAATAAATAATCCATTTTGGCTTTCTATAACTTTGATGTCATGAATTACAAATTCATTATCAAATGTTACTGAAGCAACAGCTTTCATTCTGTTTTCTGAATTAACCTTTCTTAAACGTACGTCTGTAATTTGCATTTATAAGCACCTCTTTCTTTAAGTATATAATTATTTTGTACATATTTTTTATTTTTATGTACTAATATATTATTCTTCAAAAAAAAAGTTTTTCCTTCTTTTTTTTTACATTTTTTTTACTTTTTTGTCGGAACTTTTATTACAACCTCTGTTCCTTTCCCTACTTCGCTTTTAATATCAATTGATCCACCATTTTTATCTAAAATCTCTTTTGCTATGGAAAGACCAAGTCCTGTTCCTCCAAACTCTCTACTTCTAGCTTTATCTACTCTATAAAATCTTTCAAAAATTCTATTTAAATCTTCTTCTGGAATTCCAATTCCATTATCTATTATTTTTATATATGCATCATTATATACAAAACCAACATATATTTTTATTTTCCCACCATCTTTGGTGTATTTTATACTATTTGTTAAAATATTTAAAACAACTCTTTCAATATCATATTTATCTGCAAATACAGGTGGAACATCTGCCGTTACAAAATTTTCTACAAGATGACCTTTTTTCTTTATTTCAATTGCAAGCTTATTTTGACAATCTTTAACAAGTTGTCCTAAATCAAAACTTTCTTTTCTTGTTTTTTTCTTATTATTATCTAACCTTGAAAGTTCTAATAAATCTGTAACCAATCTTGCCATACGTCTTGCTTCTGTTGCAATTACACCTAAAAATTCTTTTTGTGTTTGTCTATCATATTCGCCCTCTAAAAGAGTGTCTGCATAACCCATAATAGAAGTTATTGGCGTTTTTAGCTCATGTGATACATCTGCTACAAACTCTTTTTGCATCTTATCTAGTCTTGCATGTTCTACGACATCTGGAATAAAGGCAATGACACCGGCTGGAATATTTTGTTTATCTCTAAAAGGCGAAAATAATACACTTATTTCAATATCTTCCACTTTAATTTTTTGAGTAGTTGAAGTCCAGTTATCTAAATAAATTATTTTCTCCATATTAATACTTTTATCAAATTTATGAAAAATATCTTCAAAAGTTTCATCTTCTGGAGCTATTTGTAACAACTTTTTGGCAGCTGGATTTATAAGTGCAATCTTTCCACTTCTGTCAAAAACAATTATTCCTTCTGTTGTATGAAGTAAAATTTTTCGCATTTCAAATTGTTCTGTAGATTTTTCTTCATCTTTACTTTTTAAGAGTTTATTTAATGGGTAAACAATTACCTTTGACATATATATACTTAGCCCTATTGCAATTCCAACAAAAGCAACACTTCCTATAATTAAAATTACATCAACTTCTTTAGATAGATCAATAAGTTTAGAATTAACATCATTTAAACTTGTTACTTCTTCTGTTTCAATTTTACTATGAAGAGTAACTATTTTGTTTTGCAATGCAATACCTAATCCTACTAAAATTATTATTTCTGTAATAAATACAATTAGGACTATTTTTAATGGTGTGTTTTTTTTCACATTCCCATCCCTTTCATTTATTTAACCAATTTTTTTATTTCTGCATAAATTTTTTCTTCAACATTTTCTAAAGAAATTTTATGTGCATTTTCTCCCATTTTTTTACATTTTTCTTTATCTAAAACAATCTGTTCTATTGCTTCATTTAAATTGTTTGCTGTTAAATTATTATTCTCAATAATTTTTGCAGCATTCAAGTTTTCTAAAACTTTTGCATTATCAATTTGCCTATTATTGCTTATACTTGGAAGTGGAATTAAAACAGAAGCTTTTGACAAATTTGCTATTTCTGTAACCGTCATTGCTCCACTTCTTGCAACAATAACATCTGCAATATTTTCAGCTTCTTCCATGTTATATATATATGGAACAATTTTACAATTTGAAATATTTTCTATATCTATTTTTTTATCTTTTAATTGTTTGTTTACTATATCATATTGTTTGTTTCCTGTTGCCCAATAAATTTGATAATTAATATTTTTACCAGTTTCAATAATTCCAATTATTGCTTCATTTATTTTTTGTGCTCCTTGGCTTCCACCAAACACAAGAACTATAGGCTTTAAAGCATTTAGCCCAATCTTTTCTATAATTTGTTTTCTTTGGTTAATTCCATATTCTTGTTTTTTTATTTTAACAGGAGTTCCTGTAAATATAACATTTTTACAATTTGTTAATTTTTTTTCTGCGTCTTGGAATGAAACCAAAATGGTATCTGCTTTTTTGGCTAACATTTTTATAGCTTTTCCCGGGTATGCATTGCTTTCGTGTAATAAAATTGGAACACCACAAGCTTTAGCAGCAACCATAGTTCCACCACAAATGTATCCACCTGTTCCAATTACTATATCTGGTTTAAATTCTTTAATTATTTTTTTTGCCTGACCAATGCCCCTAAAAGTTTTATACATTTTTTTTAAATTATCTATAGAAATTTTTTTACTTAAACCATAAGCATCTATTGTTTTAAGCTTATATCCTGCTCTTGGAACAAGTTCTTTTTCTAAACCTCTTTCAGTTCCAATAAAAATAATTTCTGAATCTTTTTCTTTACTCTTTATTATATTTGCTATAGCAATAGCAGGGTTAATATGCCCTGCAGTTCCTGCTGCTGATATAATTACCTTCAAACAAATCACTCCTAAAAATCATGTTTTCTGTCCAGCTCGCGAAATATTGAGAAGCACTCCCATTTGACAAAGCATAATGAACAGAGCTGTACCACCATAACTAAAAAATGGTAAAGGCATTCCTGTTGCTGGCATAGAAGATGTAACAACTGCAATATTAATAATAACTTGTATTGCAACTAATGCAGTAATTCCTGTTGCAACCAAACTTCCAAACATATCTGGTGCCTTCATAGCAATTAATATTCCTCTCCAAATAAAAATTGCAAATAATATTATAACAAAAGTACAACCAATAAAACCTAATTCTTCTGCTAATACAGAAAAAATAAAGTCATTTTGTGGCTCTGGTAAATACAAATATTTTTGTTTACTTTGACCAAGACCAGCTCCAAAAAAGCCGTCCTGAACCAATTGCATATAAACTTTGTATAACCTGCCATCCCTTTCCTAACTCATCACTCCAGGGATTTAAAAATGTAGTTACTCTTGAAAGTCTATATGGTTCAAATATTATCAAAGCAATCAATGAAGGTATTCCAATTATAGTACCTGGTACAATCATTTGCCACAACTTACAACCTGCTATTACCATCATAATTGTTACAATACCAATTATTACAATAGAAACACTCATATGAGGTTCAGCCAATAACAGCCCAATTATAGGTATTAACCATGCCAAATGTTTTATCCAGCCTTTTACAAAATGTTTTAATTCTTCTCTATCTCTTGTTAAGATTCCTGCATAGAAAATTATCATACAAAATTTTACAAGTTCAGATGGCTGAAATGAAAGTGTTTCTGTTCCTATCCATCTCTTTGCACCATTTACTTCTTTACCTATAATCAACACTAAAACCAGTAGCACAATAGAAGCAATATATGCTATTTTATAAAATTTTTTATAAAATCTATAATCTATTTTTGATATTGCAGCCATTGCAAACAGTCCAAATACTGCAAATATTGCTTGTTTTATAAAGTACTTATAACTATTACCACTTTCTGAAAGTGATGTTGGAGAACTTGCAGAAAGAACCATAACAAGCCCCACCGTTAATAATAACAATACCGTTATTAATAAAGTATAATCTATTGGATTATCTAAAAAACTAGAAAATTTCTTTTTTTTATTACTTGTTTTTGCCAATTTTAATATCAATCCTTTCATACGTATAACCAGATTGGAAAATATTTTTTAAACAATTAAAATGCCTATTATACAAACCAAAAGTGTTATAACTGAAAATACTCTAACCACCTTGTTTTCATTCCATCCTGATAATTCAAAATGATGATGAAGTGGAGCCATTTTGAATATTCTATTTCCAGTTCTTTTGTAATAATATACTTGTATCATTACAGATAAAGTCTCTAATATTGGTATTAATGCAATTACAACCAAAAGCAGTGGTAATTTTAAGTAAAGAGCTAAACATGAAATTACTCCTCCTAAAAATAGTGACCCCGTATCTCCCATCATAACTTTAGCTGGATGTAAATTAAACATTAAAAATCCTAAAATTGCTCCTACTGTAATGCTTCCTAAAATTGTTGCATCAACCACATTATTTAACATTGCAATAACAGTTAAACATGTTATAATAATTGCACAAACACTTGAAGATAGGCCATCTACTCCATCTGTTAAGTTTATTGCATTTGTTGTTGCAAGTATTACAAGTATTGCAAATGGTATATAAAATATTGTTGGTATATTTACTGATGTTTTTAATATTGGTATTATAATTTCAGTTCCATGATTTGTAAATTTCATTATAAAAAATGTATATGCAATTGAGATTAATAATAACCCTAACATTTTATAACTAGGCCTTAAACCTTTAGTATTTTTTAATACCAACTTTTTAAAATCGTCAACAAGACCTACTATACCAAACCCAATTGTTAAAAATAGCATAGGAATGAGATTTCTTACAAGTTCCACTTCACCTCTTGTTCTAAAGTAAATATAACTTCCTATCGTACAAATTAAAATAGAAAACATAAATATCATGCCACCCATTGTTGGTGTTCCTTGCTTTTTTAGGTGTGATTTTGGTCCATCATCTCTTTCTATTTGACCCACTTTTATTTTTTTTAATATTGGTATTATAATTAGTGCTAATATTATTGTTATTGCAAAACTAATTAGCAATATTGCTGTTTGAAAATTCATTTTTTTATATTTGCCTTTCTTAAGTTTTTTTATTAATTATTTCATTTACTATAATTCTTTCATCAAATGGGTATTTTACTCCATTAATTTCTTGGTATGGTTCATGACCTTTTCCTGCTAAAACAATGATGTCATTTTTATTTGCCATTTTAATAGCTTTTTTTATTGCTTCTGTTCTGTCTACTATAACTTCATATTTTCCTTTTGTCTTTTTTATTCCTTCTTCAATTTCATTTACTATTAATTTTGGATCTTCAGTACGTGGATTATCTGAAGTTATTATTGTATAATCTGCAACTTTTCCTGAAATTTCACCCATTATAGGACGTTTTCTAGAATCTCTGTCTCCTCCACAGCCGAAAACAGAAATTACTCTACCTCTTGTATAACTGCTTACAGCTTGAAGTATATTTTGTAGACTTTCTGGCGAATGTGCATAATCTATCATTATTGGAATGTTTAGCTTATTTTCAATCATTTCAGATCTTCCTGGAACTTTTATTTTTTCCAAAGCTTCTTTTATTATGTCACTTGATATTCCAATTTTTTTACAAATTCCAATTGCAGCTAATGCATTGTATACAGTAAATCTACCTGGTATATCTACTTTAATTCTTTCATTTCTATCTGTTATTTTTACCTTAAAATCTACATATGAATTTGTTATTGTTATATCTTTTGCTAAAAAGTTTCCTGTATTGTCAATGCCATATGCTGTAATGTCGCTTTCTGGAAACATTGCTGGTATTTTATTTCCATGTATATCATCTATATTTACAAACCCTGTTTTACACATTTTAAATAATTTTAATTTTGATTCAAAATAATCTTGCATATCTGGATGTTCTTTTTCACTTATATGGTCTTCAGATAAATTTGTAAATGCTACTATATCAAATTGGCAACCATCTACCCTATGTAATTTTAAACTTTGTGAAGAAACTTCCATAACAACATATTCAACATTTTCTTCTACCATTTTAGCAAATAGACGTTGTAATTCCAAGCTTTCTGGTGTTGTTCTATCTGAATCTTGAATTTTCTTTCCATTTATATAAGTTGCAATAGTTCCAACTAAACCAACTTTTTTTCCTGCCTTTTCAAGTATTTCTTTAATCATAAATGTTGTTGTTGTTTTTCCTTTTGTTCCTGTAATTCCAATTAATTTAAATTTACTTGATGGATTTTTATAAAAATTACTAGACGCTAAAGCTAAAAACTCTCTTGTGTCTTGGCTTACAATTAATGTTATATCTTCATTTAAATTGAATTTTTTCAAATCACATCCTTCTTGAACAACAATTACTTTAGCACCATTTTCAATTGCACTATTTACAAATTCATGGCCGTCAACTGAAAAGCCTTTAATTGCTACAAACATAAAGTCTTGTTTTACATTTTTAGAATTGCTTTCTATTCCTGCTAATTCTAAATCTAGCTCTCCTTTTGCTTTTAAACCTTTAATTCCTTTTAATACATTTTTTAAATTCATTTTCATCTCTTCCTTCCTTAAGGTATATAAGCCATAATACTAACTCTTATTTCCTTTTAAAGATATTTTTGTAAAAAGAAATAATTATTTCTAATTTTACTAAAATATTATATATCAAAAAATTTTTTTTGTATAGCCTTTTTATTGATTTTTTTTATTATTTTGTTAAGAATTTTATAAATTATATCTTCCCCTAATTATTTTTATTTTTTACATACATTATTTATGATTGTTTACAAAAAAATCCTTGAATTTTAAAAAATAATATGATATAAAATTATTAAGGAGGTTGGTTTTATGGGAGATAAAAATGAAGATACTAATATAGAAAAAGAAATAGAAGTTTTAAGTGGAGATGGTAATGACTTAAAAATTTCTCCGGTTTATGAACATATAAAATTTGATAATACTCAAGAAGAAACAGAAAAAAAGAAAAAGGAAATTGTAATTCCAAAAGGAAAAAACAGTAATAAATAATAAACTTACTACTATTTTAATATACTCATTTAGCCCAAATTGTCTGAATTTGGGCTAAATGTTATATCATTACTTCACAACAAAAGCTGTAGAAATAGGTCTTGTTTGATGTTTTCCTCTACTATCTATTGGGTCATTAATAATTTCTCCTTTTTCAACCATAGCAGAAGAAGTTCCACCATCTAAATTCGCCACATTATAAGCACCACAGTCTTTCATAATATTAATAATATCATTCATATCAGCTCCTGGCCTTGTTGCCTTTCTTCCATCTAAAACCAAAAACAACACAATTCCATCTTGTCTTTGTCCAATTGCAGTTCTAGGTGCATTACCCCAACCACCATTTCCATAAATATTAGATACCTTTCCATTTACAATTAAAAACGGGCCAAAAGAAACTCCGGTCTCTAATATTTAAGTTTAATAATTCATCTTTGCTATATTTTCCTAGTATTAATTTATTTTCAGTATTAAATCCAATAAACCCACCAGAAACATCATAATTATTTTCAGTTACTAAATTACCATTTGAAAAAGTAATTCCAACAGGTATTCCAGCTGTGTTTTCATTATCTGAAAATCCACCACCATTTATTGCAAGAACAGAATTTGTTCTATTTGCCATATCAACTAAATTCTCACCTTTTTCCCATATATCTTTTGTAGCAACTGTTGAAACCCTCGAAGCATCATATACAACAGCTAACTTTCCTGTATATTTACTTTCTTTTATATTTATTATTTTGTACACGTCATCTTCATTATTTTTTTGCAATATTTCATTTTCTAAATTAGAATTTGCTTTTGTTCCATTAATTAAACTAGTATCTGTATTTTCATCTATTTCCTGAACTCTATTTTGTTCTAAAACATTTTCAATTATTCTCTCTGGATATAACATTATTGCTATCCATTTATGGTTCATTGTTGTCATTGATGTTGTAATTAACCAATCTCTAAAGCCACCATATGGTCCATATAGTAATAAACATATTACAAAAATGAAAAATAAAATAATTTGAATAATTCTGTTTTTAAAAATTTTTTTAAGTTTTTCTTTCATAAATCCAAACCCTTTCCTAACATAGAAAACTACTAAAATAAATATTTGATACTCTTACATGTCCCATCTTTGTTCATACGCGAAATTTGCTTTGCAAATTTCTGTGCATTGTTTTTTTATTATAGGAACTTTGGAGAGCTTTTCTAATATAAACAAAAGCAGGAACAAAGTCCTGCTTCTTATGTAAAATTATTTTATACCATTATATCTTCTATATAATATATACATTGAACTTCCAACTAGTATAACAATAACCATTGCAACTTTTAAAAAACTAGTAAAACCTGTATATGGTAATTTATTGTTACTTAAAGAATTATCTATTTTTCCATTTATTGAAGTGTTATTTTTATTATCATTTGAATTATTATTGTTGTTATTGTTATTATTATTGTTGTTATTATCATTGTTATCTTGATTAGAATCTTGACCTACAACTGTAACTTTACAACTTGCAGAATATTTTCCATCTGCTGTAGTAGCTGTAATTGTCGCTGTTCCTTCTGCCACACCATAAACGCAACCTGGCTCAACAAGTTTTGCTATTTTTTCATCACTACTTGTCCAAACAACATCTTGTTCAGGGTCGGTAATTGCAGAAAGTGTAAGTGTAGCTCCAACAGATAAACGTTCAGATGTTGAACTTAATTTAATATGCTCTGTTTCATCTGGAGTATTTTGTGTATCTTCTTCAACTGTTACTTGACATTCTGCTTCATCTTCATATGTTATACCATTTAAGTTTAAAGTCATTTTTGCAACAACCTTTGTTGTTCCAGCTTTTTTAGCTACAAATTTTTCATTTTCTACAGCTAAAATATTTTTATCTTTAGAAGTCCATGTAATTTGGGCATCATCTGGTATAACAGTTGCTGATATATCAAGTGTTTCTCCTTTCTTTATTGTTGCTGTTGTTTTATTGATTTTTATTCCTGGTACAGTAAATTTAATTTCTTTTGTTTCAAAATCACCATATGCTGTATGTAAAACTGCTTTTACAGTTGCAACGCCTGGTTTTAGTGCTTCTATTGAATCATTATCCATTACTTTTAAAATAGTTCTGTCACTTACTACCCATTCAATTATTGGTTCTAAACCTAAATTTTCAATCTTTAATGTTAAAGCTTGTTTTCCGCCTTGTTTTACTAAAAATCCATATTTGCTATCATATACAGAAGATTTTTCTTCTTCAAAAGATACTTTGGGTTCAGGAATAGTAATTGTTCTTTCTCCCGCATAATTTCCAGCAGAATCTACAACTCTTATAGTAGATGTACCTGCTCCTACTGCTGTAATTGCTTCTTCTTCTTCAGGATTTTGTATTTGAATTACATCTTCATTTGATGAAGTCCATTGCCATTCATTATCTTTATATTTTTGTTCTATTTCTTCTTCTGTAATGCTTGACCCTTCTTCTGGTGAAATTATTAAATCTGTTATTCCTCCAATATACAAGGTTCCAGGATCTTCTATTTTTATTCCTTTATTTGCAGAATTTATTTTTAATGTAAAACCTGCTATTGTAATTACTCCTATTAAGACTATAATCGAAACAAAAATTTTAATTTTTTTATTCATTTTTTATTATCTCCTTTTTTTTATTTCACATTTTTTATTTTACTCTATTTTTGTTTTTTCGTCAATATAAATTAATAAAATAATTATTATATTTATATTACATTTATGTTACATTCATATTACATTTATTTTTAAAATACAGTCAAAATGTGTCTTCTTAATACATTAAACCCTTCTTATTAAACTTTTATCTAATAAGAAGGGTTCATATTACTATACTTCCATTTGACTTCCTAAAAAAGTGGCTGCAGATTGAGCAAGTTTTTTTTCAACCTCATTCATTTTAGTATTAGTTTCTTTAGAAAGAAGTATAACAGTTCCTATTGTATCTCCATTTGATATTATAGGATAAACAACTTGAGCTTTTCCAACTTTTTGGTTATTATCATTTTGTGTTATAGGCATTGCAATATCACTATTTTCTTTGCTTGTATAAACTTCTTTGTCTTCCATTAATTGTTCTAGCTCATCACTTACATTTTGCTCTAAATATTCCTTTTTAGGTCCTCCTGATACAGCAATAACAGTATCTTTATCTGTTATAAAAGCAATATGCCCAGTTGTTTTTGATAATGTTTCTGCATACCCAGATGCAAACTCTGTAAGTTCCCCTATTGGAGAATACTTTTTTAATACTATGCCACCATCTTTTTCTGTAAAAATCTCTAAAGGATCTCCTTCCTTTATTCTTAATGTTTTTCTTATTTCTTTGGGAATTACCACTCTTCCTAAATCATCTATTCTTCTTACAACTCCTGTTGCCTTCATATAAAATCCTCCTTAATTTGTTTTATATTGTTATTATGACAAATTAGGAAAAAATTATACATTTGTGAAAAAATTTTCTAATTCATATGTTAAACTATCTCCTCTACAAAAATCTCATCATTTACAGCTATTACTGTGTATTTTTTTAGTTTTGGTATTGATTTTATTTCTTCAAAATTACTATATTCTTCTATTTGTTTTTTGGCTTCTTTTTGTTTTTCTTCTAGCTTATTTTTCTCTCCTTTTTTCAGATATTTAAATTCTATCATAGCTCCATAATACATATCTAAATCTTGTCTTGGTATTAATAATAAATCTGGATATTTTCTGTTTACTTCCATTTCTGATTTAACTCTAAAAAATTTCAAATTCATTGCAATACAGAAAAATATTAGCTTTACATATTTCTCATCAAAACCTTGGTAATCTCTATTTGACAAATTATTTAAATATATATGTAATAGATTTATTACTTTATCTATATTTTCTAATCCTTTTATTGTTTTACATTTTCCTGGCTTTTCTGTTGCTCCATTTAATTGTTGAGCAATATTTTTATATAATACTTCATTTATTAAAGTACTTTTTCCTGAGCCAGATACACCTGTAATACAAATAAATTTACCAAGTGGAAACTTAACATTTACTTTCTTTAAATTATGTTCTTCTGCTTTAACAACTTCTAAAAACAAACCATTTCCTTTTCTTCTTTTTTTACGCTGTGTATTTGCTGCTTTTTATTTTCTTCTCTGACACATAACATGCAGATGCCTGTAATGGCACAAACAGCAATTAATAAAAATATTTTCAGATTTCTTTTCATATTATAGAGACTCTCTTTTCATAAAATTTTTTTAAAAATACTATAGCCTTTCTTACAAAATATACTACAACCAATCAAATTGTTTTTCAATCAGATTCCCAAAACAATCAAAAAAGTAACAGTGACTGGTTCAAAAACTTATAGCACCAACAGGCCTGTTTTTTTATAATAAAGTCACTTGATTTGAAGGAGGTTTTTTAAAATGAAGAAAAAAATTATAAGTATCCTTTTAAGCAGTGCTATGATTTTCTCCATGGGAATTTCAACTGTTTCCGCTGCTGCAGCTGATGACACAGCAGCTACAGAGAGCATTGTTGTGAGCAAAACAGAGGGCATTACAGATACCGCATATGGAAAGGTTCGTGGTTTTATTGATGACGGAACTTATACCTTCCGTGGAATTCCTTATGCAAAGGCTGACAGATTTGAAATGCCGGAAGCTCCTGATACCTGGGACGATGTCCGCAATTGTCTTGTCTATGGCTCAACTGCTCCTATTACAAAAATGACAGATCCGGATGGCGGAGATTTCCTGATTCCTCATCGTTACTGGGCACAGAGCGAAAATTGCCAGAATCTGAATGTCTGGACACAGGATCTGGATGCCAATGCAAAGAAACCGGTTATGGTATGGTTCCACGGTGGTGGATACACCAATGGTTCCTCTATT
>ERZ827156.2327-NODE-2327-length-19913-cov-4.920083_pt1 | contig 19913 bp, 34 predicted proteins | sample MGYA00519919_ERZ827156 | MGnify/ENA primary metagenome ERZ827156 (study PRJEB31778, sample SAMEA3449269) | human gut metagenome | biome: human gut; feature: human-associated habitat; material: faeces | place: United Kingdom | collected 2010/2012 ...
AGCGGAGAGGAAAGGGAAAGAAATAGTCTTTTATCGGGGTGTTTGTTGGAGGGCAGAAGGGGGTTGCTCTTTCACTGAAGCCTTCTTGCTTGACGCATTGTTAATTACAGCGGGAACGAATCTGCTCCAAAGCATTTGAGTACAAACAAACAGAAACACGCTATTCTTTCCACGAGTACTCCTTGTGATCCAAGAGCACCTCCTTTGAAATCCCATCAACCACGTCAATGTACACCATATCCTGTTCGCTCATCGAAAACGTCTCGATGATGGGGGTGACTCCCTTCTTGTTCGGAGTCAGACCACTCGCACCGAACGATTTCAGACTGATCATGCTGTCCGTGATCGGCTCCGTCACTCCGGCCTTCAGACTCTCTCCCTGAATAATCTCACTGGTGAAAGACGTTTGGTTGTCTTCCACGGTGCAGAAAGTGTCTGTATAAGTGGCCGGCAGTTTGGAATGTTTGGGCAACATCCACGTCACCCTATGTCCCTTTACCAATGCGCCAAGGCTGTAAGACATGATCTCCTCCCGCTTGATAGGATTCACGATGGACATGCAGCCGCCCTTCGCCACGCACTCGCTGGGGTTCACGGACTGCTTCAGCTTCTCCTCCCCGAACATCTGCTTCAGCGTATCGTACACGATGCAGAGACTGCTCGATCCGCCCACCAGGATCACGTGGTCAATGTCATTGCAGCTCATATTCTTGCTCTGCAGCAGATCCTTCACCAGGTTGATCGACCGGTCGATCAGTGGCTTGATGCGCTGATTCAGCTGTTCGCGCGTGATGCGAATGTACACGTCATCTGGAGGATCGTCGGCCATCACACGGTCGAAGGACGTGGCGTCCACGTCCGCATAGAGACTGTTGGACAGATTGATCTTGCTCTCTTCCGCGAGACGCTGCAGCTGGCGGACGTAACGCGCCTTCTTTCCGTCGTCCATAGCGGGGTCCAGGAACGGACGATGGAACTTGGCCTGGAATCCCTCCATGATGAGGTCCATCATCTTCTTATCCACATCCACGCCTCCCAGAGCGTTATCTCCGCCAGTGGTCAGGACCGTGATGCAATAATTCGACACATCCAGAATCGACACATCGAAAGTGCCACCGCCGAGATCGTACACGAGGATCTTCTTGCTGGACACCGCGTTGTCCAGACCGTAGCAAATCGCAGCAGCCGTGGGCTCGTTCAGCGTGTCAATCTGGTTTCTCGCGAAGCCCGCCGCCATGGCCGCCTGGATGGTGGCCATTTTCTGGTTGTTGTCAAAGTACGCGGGGGTGGTGATAACCACTTTATCGATGTTCTTTCCGGGATACTGCTTCTTCACCTCCTGGATCACGGATTTGATTATGTAGGTGGCAACTTCCGTCGCCGACACGAACTTCTTCAGGTTCTCGATGCTGAACTTGGGGATTCCGTGATCATTCACAATGGGAACGCCACAGTTCTGGGAGAGGTCGTGAATCTGAGTCCTATCGTAGGGACGACCGATGATACGCTTCGAATTGCTCACAACCCACTGTCCATTGCCTCCATACTTGTTCTTCGCAGCAGTGCCACACACCACACTGCCATCCCTTTTGAATTGCGCATACGACGGGAGGATGGTCAGATCGCCAAACTTGACCACGCGATAATCCCTGCCGTCGTAGACATAACAGGCAGAGTTCGTCGTTCCCAGATCGATACCGACCACGACGCTACCTTCCGGAAGATGATACGACATGAATGAAAAGAGATAATGTAAAGAAAGGAAGGCGTTTCTCCTTCCTTCAGTTAAGGATGGAAGGGAGCGCAATTCTTGCAATAGAAACGACCTCATGGCTAGAACTGAACAACAAACAGAGTGGAATGAACAACGATCACTTTTTCCCTTCCTGATAGTATGGACTAGAGATAAGGAAAAGAATGGATGGAAACCTTGACTCGTGAATCTTGTAGCCGTATATCGTGGGCTCGAAGGATTTGTGCTCATTTGTGATGAACTCGGGATAGTTCAGCAAAAAGATGTGGGGGAAGGTGGTGCCGAAAAAGGCGCCGTCAATCTCTACGCCTCACCACTCCAGGGAAGAATGACGCTGGAACTCGGAAGGGGGGAAGTATATCTCTTTGCAGCACGGGCAGAACAGCTTCACCTCACTGACCCCAGGCAAATCGGAGAGGCCTATGGGCAGCAGGTTCTGATGATTGCAATAGACCCGGGGACATGTTCCGTAGGTGCAACGCTTGTACTTCTGGTACTACATCTCACGCACGCTTGAAGTCAGCACCATTGCCTCAATTCCGGGAGTGGTGAGAATGTAGCGCGCGTGGATCATGCCGTACACATAGTTCGCTGTGTTCTCCAGCTCCGCTTCGTCAATTTCAGCTATTTGTGACGCAGCTTTCAAGCACCCACCATTGCTCGCTTCGCTTGTGTATTCGCCCAATATGATGCTCACCGCCTGCTTGTATAGGTGGAATTCGGAGTTGATTCCGTAGAGATTGAAGGAATCGTTAATGAACGAATCCTCCACCTCGCAAAAGTACTGGTTCTCTCTCCTACTGCAGAAGGATGAAACCCAGGAGCGCTCCTCCCTATTCGTCACGAAGCCGCCCCAAATCGTCACTCCACATCATAATCGCTTGACTCCTTATCGAACAGCGTGCTTGTTGAGTAGTTCATGAGATTCTTCTATTTTTGATCCCCTTCCCACGGGCAGCTACTATCAGCACTGGATTCGTGAAAAGGCTACCAATGAACGGTTTTCTAGTGGTACAGATGAAATGGGAAGAAGTTCTTCCGTTTAGTGCACGTAATGGTGCGTTCTCTGCCACTTCGAGCTATTGAAGCACCCGTTATGTGTTTCTGCAGTGCAGAGCACTGCGTACACTGCTTCCTTCGGTGGTCATCTAACGCACAACCATCCAATTCGCCTGTCCTTGCAACAAATAGCCCATTCATAGTAGACATTAGAACATACACAACTATCCCTGTTGAAAGCTATCATCAACAAACCCGATCGACAGTCCGTCCGTCATCCACTTCTCCTCCTCCTCGGGGTGGACAACCTCGTACGTCTTGTACATCACGTCCAGCACCTTGTTCACCTCGACCGTGTCGCTGCCCTCCTCGAGGACTTGCTACCCGTCACCCTCCCGCTCGTCAGCCACCTGCAAATAGTCCTCCACCTTCCGGAGCGCGTAGAACATGCTCGTGCCCTCCTTTCGCAGAGACTCGATCTAGGCATCACGCGGAAATGAGGGCTCAACCAGATGGTCGCGCTCCGCCAGAGCCGCTTCCAGCTGCGCCGTTCGGTCCTTCAGTTGCTGGATTTCCTTCAGTTGCACGGGATTGGAAGAGGGCACGGAGCGATGCGAGGACGTGGTCAGAGCCGCACGCGCACTCGTGATGGAGGCCTTCTGCGATCGGCTCGAATCGACAGACATTCGCCCCGAATTGACAGCCATCTCGTTCTCCATGATTTCCAGATCCGTTAGCGTGATGTTCATTTCTGGGACTCATTCGGAACATGAAAGCAAACGCCTTCCGCCTCTTGACACCTCTCGGCGCTGAATTGGGTTGTAGTCGGGATTGTGTGGCATCGTATCGTACAGAGACTTCAAAAACTGGAGCAGCTCCAGGTTGTCTTGCGGGCGCCCTCTGCTGAGGCTTTCGATGTTGAGGGCCTATTCTGTGAGCAAATGGTATTATAGCAAGATACGAACTGAATTCGCTTCGAGACGAAGGCGTTCTGAAGCAGCCGATAGTTCTTTTGAATCTCAAAACTATCCTTCGCGGCGAAGTTCACCTTCGACATCGCGATTGTGTCTACAGGATAATGGCGAGCCGATGATCCCACTTGGATACAACATGTCCATCACTTGGCATGCAAGGGCTCCTAGACATTCATACACGCACGATATGTACCTACCATTGTACGCCTTTTCAATCGAAGGGATGTTGACCAGCAGCGAGCTGTTAAGCCATTTCACAATCTCCCCGCGCGTTGCCTTCGGTGCACCGTTCATGAGTGGAGGAAGTGTTCTGTCAACGTCTTTGGTTTGATGGAACAAAGCGAGTCCAAAATCGGCCGGGGATTTGGAATTGTCCGAGACTGCCATTTTTGCGTTGTTTTCGGCACAACAAGCAGTATGAGCGAGGAAGCGGTTCGTCGTCTGGAGGGGCGTCTGAAGGCTTTGGAGGAGAGATTGAAGAAAGTGGAGGTGCGCTATGTGGATGGAGCCGCTTCGACTGTGATCGTAGAGAGATGATCCCGAGCAGGATACTGAAATCCAGGCGCATGTGCGGAAGGCGTGTGTGGAGAGTGGAATGAAACAGTGAGTACTCTCGCTTCTCTTTATGTGCAGCTTCTTCTTCAGGAGAACGCCGCTGGATTACTATGAGTGGAAGCTGGAGGAGCGCAAGTGCGTCGATTTCGGTGCTTCTGAGACGTAGAGCATATTTGCGTTGCCCTGTGCAGTGTCTTTGCAAGTCGGTGATCCTGGAGAATAAGGCGTGGAACGGAGCTGAGAACGATCCGGAGAATGCGCGTTTCTACCTGGTCATCGTGCAGTACATATCGAAGCTGGACACGGAGCGTCTGCGTGGACTGGTGCGCGACTTGAAGCCGGCGGAGAGCCAGCTGTCGAAGAAGAAGTTCAACTTCCAGCTCGCCGACGAGCAGACGTCCTTCGAGCTCTCCGGGTTCAAGCACAACGCAGTGACCCCCATCGGCATGCGTCAGCCGGTTCCCGTTGGTGTTTGCTTTCCGGGATGATGTATAGATCATTCTGAGCAAGGCGATTGCCGATATGCCGGAGGGCGGATTCTATCTGGGAGGCGGTGAGGTGGATTTGAAGCTGTGGGTGAATACCGAGGAATTCAGGGCCTGCTATCATCCCTACGTGATGGACTGTACCAATCCGAGAGATCTCTCGTGTGTTTGTTCAGAATGACGAGTGTTGGTGAGAGCGGATTGTCCAGCATCAACAAATTGATATTGAAGAGGAAGCTAGACGATTCGGCCAGTGTTGGATCTCGATATGAGCGTCATTCCTAGACAGGAAATGAAGAGGCCAAAAGGCGGTTGATCGAGAGTCTAGTCGAGGGGTATAGCACACTCGTTAGGATTCATGAATAGTCCGGCTCACAAATCGGAAAAGAAGCCAGTAGGCTCCATTCCAGTGACGGTGCAGCAGTTAGATGAAGAAGATCATGTACGCAATTGAAGTGGGTTATTCATGGTAGCCAGAACGAAAGATACCGGACATTCCTGAGAACAAGCGTGTTCGCGACTATCTGCGCAGCCAGCCCTTAACAGGACATGGAACCGCATTTGGCAAAGCGGTCAAAGTGGTGCAGTGTTATCGATGCAAAGTACTTGCGGCTTCCTTCATGAATTGCAGTGTTACGGCCATCGCGCTGGAGACCCGGAGTGTCCATACACGGAGACGGGAGACATCCAGCTGGAACTGCAGCGCCGCGTTTGTGAAGGATGGAATGGTGAGGAATAGATCCGAGAGGATCCGCTTCACTGTTTCAAATCGATGGATTCTCACTCCAGCAGTGCCTCGTCAAAGTGATGATTCTAACCTATGATTCCGTGTAGAGTGGAGAGGATGAAGCAGTTGTTGGAGGAAGCAAAGCGAGAGGAGAAGGAAAGGAAGCACCATGGCCATCACAAGCATCGGCACCACCATCATCACTCCGTGGAGCGAAGTCAGAAGCACTACAGCTCCTCTTCCTCCTCTCCCTCGCGATAGTTCTTTTTCATAGTTGCTTCCTGTTTGTTGCTCGATGACAGAAATGGGCGAGATTTTGGACTCTATTGGTTTTCCTAAACTACCCATTGAACTCTAGTGAATTTGGTTGCACCGTCACATAGACACTCACACATAGAGAATGGTGAAGAAGGGCGCCGCATCGGTGGATTCTGTTGTGAAATCGGTAGATGGATTCTATATATACCCCATGCAGCTTTCCGATCACATGGGAACGCGTTTCATTTACTGCAAGGAGGATACGTGAGTGCTTTTCTGATCCGCGCTGACGCACAGCATTGCTTCTGGAGAAACGAAGGACCGCCTGTTGATGATCAACGTTGGTGACGTCACGGAGGAGTATCTGCGTGTATGGATTGTCCCCTTTGTTCACGCGTAGAAAGTGTTTTCTCGTTTTGGCGACATTGAGTCCATCGAGTTCCACTTTTAGATCATCATGATCTATAGGTTTGGTCGTTTAGCGAAGGGAGGAGCTCGTGTGGCGTATTTGAAGTACTCTGAGCGGAAGTCTCTGCAGGCAGCCCTCCGTGACTTGAAGAATAATCCGGAATCGATTCCCTCTCCCTCATTCCCTAAGCCCGCGTCATGCTTGTCGCAGTACCACGAAGAAATAAAGAGCCAGTACAGCACATCGCGACTGGACCTCCGGAGGGAAGCGGAGAAGGCGCTCACGCAATACAAGGAGGAGCAGGATGTGGCCGCAATTCCTGGCACTGACGAATAGAGCATAAAGAACGAGACCGACGAGGACGGATGGACGGTGGTTCGCCGGAGATCGCGAATGGAGGAGGAGACCATGCTGTCTTCGTTTTTTTTCAAGCAGAAGACGGCATACGAGATGATGCAGAAGAAGGACTTCTACAAGCAGGGGTGTTGTGCGCCGATGAGGAGTAGATTCCAGGGCCGCGAGAACAAGCGAGACCAGCTGAAGGAGCTGAGAGAGCAGTTCCAGAGAGACCGCGAGAAGATCCAGAAGATGAAGGAGAACCGGAAGTTCAACCCCGTTTCGAGTGTTTGTTGGAAACAGGTTATAGTGCAAAGTCCATCTTCGTCACCTTCACGTTGGTGTCGTCCAGCGAGAGGAACCCCAGATACTGGAGCGTCGTGATGCTGTCCCAGAACCGCGCTTCGATGAGCGTCTTGTCCGCATCCGCGTCGTCCTTCAGGAGCACGGAGTAGAACTGCTTCTTCAGCTCGTCCACCTTCATCAGCTTCCCCATCTCCTTGAACAGACCGTACAGAATGCACGCGTCCTCGTTCGCGCTGGACACCACGCTACGCCTCACCGTCCAGCCGGTCCCTCACCCGTCCTTGCAGCACTTGCACTCGTAGTACGCGGAGGGGTATGTCAGCGCGTCGATCGCCTCCTTTCGGTTGGACAGGCACAGCGCGTGGCGGGGTGGGAGTGTCGTCGTGGTCAGCGCCGCTCGCAGCGCCGCGTACTGCTTCGAGCGGAACACGGCTTGAAGCAGCTCGCCCAGCAGCGTCCAGAAGGACTCCTTGATTCTGCTCTTCACGCCCGCGCTGTCGTCCTGTTGCTTCTACTCATCACCTTGCCCTCCTGTTCACACCGCCAGCACCTTCTTCAACTCCTCGCGCGTCGTCGCCTGCTTCAGCATCTCCACGCGATCCGCCTTGGACATGACCTCCTCCTTCCCCGACGAGGCGAACTGCTCGTGCAGCTGTCTCACCTTGGCGCTGACGGGCAAGCCGGACGCCACCACCTCCATCCCCTTCAGCAGCCGCTCGAACAGCGCCGCGTCCTGCACCGCCTTGAAGTGCGTCTGGCACTTGCGGTGCAGCTCGCACTCGCGCAGCGGCCTCTCGCCGGCCAGCATCAGGTAGCTACGCCTCATCACCTCTTCGCTGCACGACACTTCACGCTCCGTCGCGGAGCAGCCGCAAGACGTGAGCAGTCTCCAGTAGAAGGTCGTCGCCGCGGCCTCTCGCTCCAGCTCCCGTCGCACGCCACGCAGGTCGGCCTCGAGCTTCTCTCCGTCGTCCGCCGTGTACTCCGGCAGCAGCTCCAGCTCCTTCAGCGCGTCGACTACGCTCATGGTCTCTGCGTCTTCCGCGTAGTTGCTAATGATGGTGTATCTGTTACCCGCGCTAGGGTTGAAGAGGACAAGGACGCTCACCTCCTCGGCACATGGCCCACCACGCGGCGCAGCGCGTAGCGCGACGTGGCTTCCAGGCGCTGGCTCTTCTGCGCTGTCTTCGCGGCTTTGCCTTTTGTTGCTTTGCTTGGCGTTGGCTCCTCCAGATTCAGCAACTCCGCCGCGCGCTTCTGTGACTTGCGTTGTGTTTTTTCCTGGCTCTGTGATACTTGCACTTGGGATGTGGGGTCAGATAACTCAGATGTCTTGGCCGTTTCAGAAGTCGTTGTTATCTCGGCAGTCTTGGCTGTTTCCAACGCCTCAGTAGTTTCCGCCGTCTCAAGCACATGGCTTGTCTTGGACGTCTCAGAAGAACTGGACGCCTCAAGCACATCGTTTGTCTTGGATGTCTCAGAAGGCTTGCACACCCCCGACAAGGACTGGCGGAGGAAGAAGGCGGCGACGACGCTGGCGGGCTGGGAGGAGAAGTAGGTCCAGGCGAGCAGGCGCACGGCCTTCACCCACATCCAGATGGAGTAGTCGTAGTTCACCAGCGTGCTGTTGATGCGCGCCAGGAAGGCCGCCGGCGGGACGAAGGGCAGCTCGTGGCGGACGACCAGCCGCGAGAAGACGTTGTTGAGAAGCTACGCGTGATCGCGGGCGGCTGTGGCGACTTGAATGGCGCTGGGGAAGAGAACGGGCTGGATGATGGAGTTGGCGGTGATGGGCCGCTGGAGTAGGTTGCCGAACTCCTCGGGGAAGCAGTACCACTCGGTTAGCAGCACGAGATCGACGTTCAGCGTGGTCTAGGTGTCAGGGCGGAAGTAATGGGGCACGCGGCAGTACAGGCAGTATTCCACGATCTCCTTGATGCTCTCCTGTCGCTGCGCCTCGGACTGGTAGAGGTACACCACCAACTTCCGGCCTTCGCCTTTCTCCATCTGCCGTTCCACCTCCTCCCGGATGACGTCATAGCCGGTAAGCTCATCCACCTCCAGAAAGGGCAGAAGCAGCGTTTGGCTGCAAAAACTGCCAATGCCGAAGAGATCCTTCTGTGCGTGATTGTAGGTGGAAATATCGATGAGACTCAGACAAATGGGCAGCAACTTGCTTCCCTCGTAGTGACTATGCGTGAAAAGAAGGGAAATGAGCCACATCAACACATTCTGGATGAACGCCTTGACCAACGAAACGCACTTGTTCGTGGTGTGCTCAATTTCGCTGTTTACGACAGATTCGATGCGGTCCACCGTTGATTTGAATAAGCAGCAGCGCAGTTTGTAGTTATCGGTCTCCTTCTCCTTCTTGGGGGATGCCAGTATGTACTCCAGATTGGATGCATCGTACGTCGCCGTTGAATTCACCGCAAACTTGTCCGGGTACGTTTCTTCTTGTTCAATGTCCGCACTCCCATCGATCCAATAGCATGAAGAATTCACTCTCCCCTTTTCCCTTGAATTCATCGAGAAAATGAACAACAAAGCTGACCGATACGCCCCATTCTGTGGGATCCCCCTCTCGTCATCTTCTTGTACGCCTCGTATCGTCTTTTATTCCGATGTCAAGAATTACCCTGCTGTCTTCATTCCAGGCCCATGATTCGCGCGCATGGTATTCTTCGTGGAGCCCTGATGGGAACGAAATCCTCACGTGTGGCGCAGATAAATCGGTGAAAATCTGGGGAAGGATGGGCGATTCGTGGGTGTTGAAGGAGACGCTTGATGGTCTGCACTCGAAATCGATCCGCTCCTGCGAGATATCTCCAGATGGAAAGTAGGCGGGATGGAGTGCGGCTCATGTGCAGATATATTGCGGCAGCCAGTTTTGACAGTAATATTAGTGTGTATCGCAAAGAAAACGAGGAGTGGAAGCTGTTCACAATGCTCGAGGGCCACGTGAACGAAGTGAAGAATGTGTGTTGGAGCCGAGACGGCAAATTGCTCGCGAGTTGCTCTCGGTACCTTTAAAGTTCCAATTTCACGCATAGAGATCGGAACATTATCGTCTGGGGATACAACGAGGAGGACGACGAGATGGATTGCGTGAGCGTTCTGTCGGGACACACGCAGGACGTCAAGTTCGTGCGCTTCAACCCCGCCAACAACAACCTGTACAGCTGCAGCTACGACGACACCATCAAGGTGTGGTTGTACGACGGAGAGGACTTCTCCAACATCAACACGCTTCGCGCCCACGAAGGAACGGTGTGGGGATTGGCATTCAATTCGTCCATTCCGAGCGCGGGAGAGTCCGCTGGCCAAATAACAAACCTTTCGACGGAGAGTCCCGCGATGGAGGAGGAGCGAGCCTGGGGCGAAGACGATGACGGGATCATGGACGGCATTGAAGTGCCGGATGATACGCGCATCGAGGCCAAGTTCGTCTCGTGCGGAATGGATGGCCACGTGGTGCTGTGGAAGGAGGTGGAGGGTCGTGCTCTAGTGAAGGAGTTATAAGTAGATAACATCGGAAACAGCGAGGAGACGCACAAGGTGATCCTGAACGGAGGAAACAACGACGAGCCCTTCTACTCCATCGACTGGAATCAGAACGGAGTTCTCGTGGGTAGGAGAGGAGGAGGGAATTGATGGGTAGCGGGAGGGAATAACTCGCTGCACCTGCTGATGGAGGTGGGAGAGGATGACTTCATCGACGCACTGGAGCAGCGCGTTCACGACTGCGATGTGAACTGCATTCGCTGGAACCCCGCGTTCCCCAACGAGTTTGTGACGTGCGACGACCTGGGCCTCGTGAAGGTGTGGAGAATCAGCGTATGATGACTTGTTTGTTGATAAACGCGGAAGAGGGATCCCACAATTTCGGATCATCGTTCTTCTTCCGTCAAATCGCTACAGATAACGAATACAAACGTACGATTCATTCGACTCTCCGTAATAATGCATAGCATGCGTATTGGGAGAAATCTGGTACTTCTTTTTCTCATAACGTCCGTTTTGGCTGTGGATGAGAGCAAGTTCAAGACCTGCAGCCAGGATGGATTCTGTGCACGCCATCGATCGAAGCCGACAAAGCTACAAGTCGTTTCATCGTCCGGGCGCTGATTCGTAGTACACGGTTGATCCTTCGTCCGTCAAAGTGAACGATCACAGCCTGCACGCAGTGCTCGTGCCGTCGAGACCGCAGACTACCGGATTGGAGCTGGTGGCCACCGTTCTTCCGAATGACCTCTTCCGCGTCCACGTGGTGGAGGTGTCCCCGCTCAACGGCAAGAAGCGCTTCGAAGCGGACGATGTGCTGATGCCTGGTGTGCTGCAGCCCGTTGTTCTCACTCCGTAGAGTACACAAAGGAGCAGAAGATCCGTCTTGTGGAGCAGGACGAGGAGAAGGCGACCATCGAGTCCGAGAACAAGCATGTACGTCTCACCATCGAGTACTCTCCTTTCCACATTTCCTACTACGTGTACGACAAGCTGAAGGTCACCATCAACGACAAGAATCTCTTCTACTTTGAAGTCACTCGCACGAAGGATGAGGCCATTAGCTCGCATCAGACACCCGAGGTCGTTGTCGACAACGCGGAGCCCAAGAAGGAGCGCAAGATCGTGGACTACACCGAGGCGGGTCACGCTATCTACGAAGATGGCTCCATCGAGAACCCTGACGAGAAGATGGAGGCGGAAGTGCCTGTCGACGGCTCTGCCAGCACTACGGAAGTGACGGAAGCGACAGAAGCGACGGAAGCGACGGAAGCGACAGAAGCGACAGAAGCGACGGAGAAGGAGGACGAGACGGGCTACTGGAGCGAGTACTTCAGCGGCAAGACGGACTCGAAGCCCAACGGTCCGCAGGTGCGGCTTCCCTTCAGGCGTGACGCGTAGTCGGTGGGCGCGGACATCACCTTCCACGGCGCGCGGGCGCTGTACGGCATCCCGCAGCACAGCAGCGCGTTCAAGCTGCAGACGACGGTGGACGGGCACTTCAAGGACCCGTACCGCCTGTTCAACCTGGACGTGTTCGAGTACGCCACCGACCGCAACACCGCGCTCTACGGCAGCGTGCCCTTCCTCATCGCGCACAGCGAGGACGCCTCGCTCGGCCTGCTCTGGCTCAACCCCACCGGCACCTTCGTCGACGTGTACGCGCCCGCCGACGGCAAGCAGACCACGCAATGGTACGCCTCACCACTCGCATTCAGCCGTAGGATGTCCGAGGCCGGCGTCATCGACCTCTTCCTCTTCCCCGCCGCCACGCCCGCCGAGCTGCTCGACCAGTACACACGCCTCACCTCCCGGCCGATGCTGCCGCCCTTCTTCGCGCTGGGCTATCACCAGTCCCGCTGGAACTACCTGGACGAGAAGGACTGTCGCGACGTGAACGACAAGTTCGAGGCGCTGAACTTCCCCTACGACGTGCTGTGGCTGGACATCGAGCACACCATCGGCAAGAAGTACTTCACGTGGGACCCCAACAACTTCCCCCACCCGGAGCAGCTGGTGGACTACCTGGCGGCGCACGGTCACCGGCTTGTCACCATCATCGACCCGCACGTGAAGAAGGAGGCGGGCTACCGCATCAACGAGGAGCTGAAGAAGCTGGGCTATCTCCTGAAGACGCCGTCGGGCGAGGTGTTCGAGGGCTGGTGCTGGCCCGGCGCGTCGAACTACCCCGACTTCACCAACCCCGCCGTGCGACAGTGGTGGTCCGATCAGTTCAGCAACGGCCTGTATCCTGGCAACAGTGACTACCTCTACACTTGGAACGATATGAACGAGGTGTGCAATGCAGCGTGCTGTGACGCGTAGCCCTCCGTGTTCGACGGCCCTGAAGTGACCATGCCGCGCGACGTGGTGTCGATGGACGGCTACGAGCACCGCGCTTGGCACAACATGCACTCGCTGTGATATAATCTCACGCTTAGCTACGGCTACTACTACCACAAGGCCTGCGCCGAGGGACAGATGCAGCGCTCGCCCAACCAGCGCCCGCTCGTACTCACGCGCTCCGTGTTCGTCGGCTCGCAGCGCAACGGCCCCATGTGGACGGGCGACGTCTTCTCCAACTGGGACCACCTCGCCGCCACCCTGCCCCAGATGCTCGCGCTCAGCGTCGCCGGCATTGTCTTCTCGGGTTCCGACGTTCCCGGCTACTTCAAGGACCCCACCGAGGTGTCTCCCACCGGCGGGGCTGAGGCGTAGGAGCTGGCCGTGCGCTGGTACCAGTTCGGCGCCTGGATGCCCTTCTTCCGCGCCCACGCGCACATCGACACCAAGCGCCGCGAGCCGTGGACCTTCACCGAACCCACCTACCAACACATCCGCAACGCCGTGGTCGAGCGCTACACTTTCCTGCCCGTGCTGTACACCGCCTTCTGGCAGGCGTACACGACCGGCGCGCCCGTGATGCGCCCGCTGATGTTCGCCGACCCGTTCGACGCGGACGGCTTCGCGGAGGACCGCGCGTTCATGCTGGGAGACGCCATGCTGGTGGCGCCCGTGATGGCGGAGGGCGCGCGCACAGTGACGTGAGTGAGGGGAGGTGGCGTGAGGCGTAGCACGTACGTGCCGCAGGGCGAGTGGGTGAGCATCTACGACTACTCCGTGGTGGAGGGCGGAAGTGCGAGTGAATGAGAAGTGTGAGGTGTAGAGGTGATGGAGCTGCCCGCGCCACTGGAGCACATCGCCGTGTACTACAGACGCGGGTCCATCGTGGCGCGGCTGATGCGTCTGCGCCGCAGCGCGCTGCAGATGAAGCACGACCCGTTCACGCTGATGGTGATGGCGGACAAGGACGGCAAGGCGGAGGGTTGGGTGTTCGACGATGAGAGAGACGGGTAGGCGTAGGTGGGGCTGTGAAGGGTAGGTATGGCTACACGAAGGGCGTGTACGCGTACATGCATCTCTGGCTGAAGGGCGGCGTGCTGCGCTGCGAGAAGGAGGGCCAGTTCGTCAGTGCCAATCTGGTGGAGCGCGTGGTGGTCCTCGCGGAGAAGGCGCCGACGAGTGGGCGAGGACGGGGCGTGTGAGCGGTAGAGGTGAGCGTGACGATGGACGGCGTGACGAGACCGCTGGAGTTCTCGTATGACGCGGAGAAGAAGCTGGTGACCATCCGCAAACCGGAGGTGCGCATGACGGGCAATTGGGAGATTAGAATGGAGTGACTGTTTTGAGCTGTTTGTGGAACAAAGCTGCATACTGCATATGAAACACAATTGGAAGTCAGATGAAGAAACTAGCTCTTGTAGTAGGCGAGCAAACCGGCATCTACAATGAAAAGAAGCAAAAGAGGATACTTCTCATTTGCCACGATCTGACGCATTTGAAGGCATCCATAAGATTCACATTGACCAGATTCGGCACATCTAGTCATGACCGTTTACGAACTTGTAATACCCTCGGCGACAACGTTGATGGGCCCCCAAAACGAGCTGCTACGGGTGTTTGGACCATCCACTGTTGTGATGAGCGTGAGAATGGGAAGGGCTACGCATTACGTATCCTCGTCACACCAACACTTCAGAACAAGCGAGGTGCTTCCGGAAGTGTGGAAGTACATGGCGTTGAAGCCCAGTCGAATGACGCTCAGTTGGGGAAGATCTGCCAGTCACCCGCTCCAACGACGGCTACTCTCAAACACCACCTTCTTGCAGTAGTAGAATGCTTCTCGCCCAATCACGACCGACTTGAGACTGCGCATGTCTACACTGAAGCAGGCGCGGGAAGCAAACTCTTCAGCTCCAGCGACGCGTAGCAGAAGGAGTAGCACTTGTAGTTGTAGTCCAGCCCGCCGATGGCGATGGACTCCAGCGATGGAAGGTTGCTCAGCGTGCAGTCCGGGTAGTCCGAGAAGGAGTAGTTCCCTATGACGAGCTTCCTCATCCGAGGGCAGTTGGTCAGCGCGAAGTGGCGGGACACGTCGATTCCGTAGCTGGAGGGCTGGGCGGTGAAGCTGCTCTCGCCAATCTCCAGCGTGTCCAGACGCAGGAAGGAGTCGATCTTCAACACCTTCACGCACTTGAAGCACTTGTCCCCGATGTGGATTTGCTCGAGGTAGTTGACGTTGCTGAGAGCGAAGACGCCGTAGTTGGAGAAGGAGCCGTTTCCGATCGTCAGCTGCTTCAGCACAGCGCAGTCCGAGATGGACAGCGTGTGGGTTGAGTTGTTGAACCACAAATCGCCACTCTTGGTAAAGCAGTCCTCTCCGATCTTCACAGTCACGAGCCTTGGCAGCTTCTCCAAACGGAAACTCGTCACTTGGTGGAAGTTGTCGCCATCGAGAGAAAGCGTTTGCAGTGAAGGCAGAGACTCCACCATCAGAGAGCCAAACTCTGCGAAGGAGTCCCTGCCGACGGCCAGTCTCTTCAGCAGCGGGCAGTCCGCGACGGTGAAGGAGAGTGGATTGTCTCTGGAACTCGCAGCTGTGAAGCACTTCGTACCGATGAGGAGACACTCCAACTGCTTCAAACCCACGAGTTTCATCGTCCTCACCTTCTCACAGCAACCATTGCCGATGCTGATACTCTTCAGCAGCGAGAAGGGCGAGAGATCGAGGACTGTTAACTGATCCTCGTTGAACTGCTTCGTCGATATCTCCATCGTCTGCATGTTCCGGTTCATCTCGAACCAACTCACGTCATTCAGAATCTCCACGCGCTTCTCCGCGCCCTTCACCGAGAACTTGAGAGAGGCGTCGTGCTCTCCCTTCACGTACCAACCCTCAAACAACTCCACGTTCTTCTTGATGGACCCCTTCACCCACTCTCCCTCCTTCTTCGCAATTCCAGTGTTCATGTCAATCTCCACTCCCTCGCCGTATCGAAGATAGGAGCCTGTTGCTTCGTCATACAGATAGCCCCCTTCGTACACGGGATTGCGGTTCAAGGGACTCACGTTCTCCTTTCCCTCTTCCACCTTGTACTCGATCATCACGTTTTCACTCTCGAACTCCTGAGAGATCTGGAACAATTCATCATTCTTCCACACTCCGCAACGCAACAGTCGTCCACTCTCTTCATCATACTCCATTCCTTTCCCTTCTCTCTTCATCGATGTGATGTGATCATATCCGCCTCTGTAGATCACTCGATTCGTGTCTTTCCTTCCGATCACCAATTCCATGCCCTTGGCCGTATTGCGCACGCGTCTCCATTCTTGCTGATTCAACAAGGAGTCCCAACTCTCCATCAGCACCGCCTTCCCCTTATCGTACACAGTAAACACCCCTTCTCTCTTGTTGTCGATTTCCTTCCAACTCAAGTGGAGAACTCCCTTGTAGAACAACTGACAAATGCCTGAATTGGTTTCCTTCACTACAAACTCCTCTTTGTGTTCTCCCTGGAATGTCGTTATGCTGTACGATTTGTTGTCACGCTCATTTGTCAGTTGTTTGCCCGATATGTATCCTTCCAGCAAGAGAGCCTTGATCCGTTCGTCCTGCGATTCTTCTATGCTTTAATGAGGGGATATGAGTGATGCGGTTGAAATCAAGCATTTCTTTGTGGAGGGGAGGAAATGGCTTTCAGTGTTCTCAGATAAAGATATGGCGAGAGGCAAAGGGATACAAGGAGGGGTAGCATGGATGCATAGCAATAAAGACGAGGATACTTGAGTTGATCAGGAAAAACAAATGCTGTGGCAGAAAGCAACAAGCAGAATTACCCAGGCACAACACTCCTTTCCAACAAACACATTACACCCTCACAAGCTGCATCATCTCATACTGCACCTCCTCCGCGCCGGGACTCACCGTCAGACCCTCATAGCAGTCTCTTCCCCAGCCCTCCACCTCCTTCATCATCTCCACAAACATCGTCTACCCCTCACTCCCCTTTCCAACGCCCACCATAATGCTCTCCCACACAACCCTCTCCAAACAGCTCTCCTCGCAAATGTGCTTCTGCACGCGATTGTGGATGACGCGAATCGGCTTGCTTATCCGGCCCAGCGACGCGCTCTTCGCGAACGCCGACTTGTTGATCGCGAACTGCACCTCCGACGCCGCCGTCGTCGCCACGACCTGCCGCGTGGCCAGCACGAAGTCCACGAACTTGGAGAACTGATAGCGGATCGCTCCCTCGCAGTAGCGGTGCTTCGCCTATGCCTCATTCTCCCTCTCTTCGCCCACCTTCTCGTAGTCCGCTGCACACTCCGCCACGAACTCCTTCAGGTCCGCCACCTGTCGCTTCTCCAGACACTGACTCAGGAAGTAGTCGTTCTCCATCAGGATCAAATCCGTGTACTTCGGACCCGCCTTCGCCACACTCTCCATCTTCGCCTTCACTCGCTTGCACAGCATCAGCACAATGCCGAAGCCACCCTCGCGCATGTCCTCCGAGTCCTTCATCGCCGGCGCGGCGATCGTGATGGTCTTGTTCAGCTCCGCGTGCACCTTGCGCAGCGTACCGTTCACGGGCCCCGGCCGGTCCAGCACACGCTGCAGCCGCGAGGCGATCAGTGCGCAGCTCTGGCGCGCCTCGCACATGCGGTCCACGAACCCGGGCAGCACGCGCACTGGCTGGATGATGTGACAGTAGCGACTCTCCACGGAGAACATCTGCACGGCCGACAGCAACTCCGCTACGCTCAACACCCACACCCACACAAACCCGTGTAGCGCTTCCACGTCAAAACCGCCTCGTTTTTCGCCATGCTGAGGATGTTGTACACGCACCGCTTCTTCAGCAGAATCGTGTCCTGCTCCAAACACTGCGACAGCAGCGCCATCAGCGTGATGGTGTTGAACGACGAGCGGTTCTCGTTCTCCATCAGCTTCTTCAGCGCCTCCGCCACGCCCGCCAGGATCTGGTTCATGTACGGCTCGATCGCCTTGTCCTCCAGCGACTCTGCTCTCTCATCACCCCCCACATCCCCCACTTTTGTAGTCGTCGCCGCCGAAGAACTCCAGGCACAGCAGCTCCACGCACTCGCTCGTGGGCAGCACGAAGGCCAGCAGCTTCTCCACCGCCACTACCGTCGAGTACAGGTTCATGTCGTCCGTGTCCTTCGCCCACACTCCCTTCGTCGCCTTCATCTCGTCCTCTGCGTCGGGGATCGAGCACGGCGGCAGCGCGCTGAAGCGACCCGAGTCCGCCGGCGCCAGCTTCGACTACGCCTCATTGGAACCCGCTTCACGCACGATGCGGCTCTGAATCTGGGTGGTCTTGGTCTGCAACTCGCGACTGAACACGGCCGACACTGTCTTCACCAGCGCGGTCTTCAGCTGCGCGTAGGACACGGGATTCTGCGCCTCACTCGCCATGCCCTCTCTCACGTATTCGTTCACCACCTTCAGTAGCGGCGCCAGCAGCAGAAAGTGCTCGCACACCTCCACCATGCTACCGCCCTTGCCCTCCTCCTCGATGAACGCCGCCACGCGCGCGCACAGCGTCGAGAAGAAGGAGGTGGCGGCCGACACATTGCCGCTGATCTGGTCCGCCACGGCCGCCATGCCGGCGATCGGCACACCCTTCATCTCACACCCTTTCATCAAACATACGCACAACTGTTTCGTGTGGGCCACGGCCACGTCGCGCAGCTTCGCCGCCACGCCCAGAATCAGGTTCACGGCGTTGCTGGCGGGCAGCTTGGCCATGGCACCCTTCACGCCCAGGTCGAACGCCGTGTGGCCCCACTTGACGCACTCCGCGAAGAACTACGCCTCACCCTAACCGCCGAGGGCTACGGACTGCAGGAACACCTCGGTGCTGCTCAGCACGGCGCGCTTCTCCTCGTCCAGCGTGATCATGTCCACGAGTGACTACGCCTCACGCGCCACGCCCGCGCACACCTCCACCGTCTTCTCCAGCACCTCGTGGTTCTTCTTCTGCTGCGCCAGGTTGGCGTTCTCCTGCGAGATGGTCTGGATGGAGTGCGTCATCACGCCCAGGCGCGTGTTGTGCTTGAACAGCCACTCCTCCAGACTGCTCACCTGCCCGTTCACCTCGTTCACCGTCTTCACCAGCTTGTTCACCGCCTCGCTCTGGTTCACCTCCATCTCCAGCAGGTGCTCCAGAATCATGCTCTCCTTCTTCTATTTATGATTTCATCACACCTTCGCCACATCGATCGCTTTCGACAATTCCTGGTCCACGTCCTCCAGTGTGCACTCCGGGTTCTTCTCCTTCATCGCCTTCACCTCATCGCGCAGCGCCGCGTCCAGCTCCTCCTGACGCGCATCGTAGTGCGATTTGCTGTCGATCGACGAGGCGGACAGCTATCCATTACCCTTCCTCTCCGCATCTCACCAGACGAGCGCGGACGGGTCCGGTGAGGTTGAACAGCAGGCAGTACGCATTGTAGTTGTTGAGTACCGCCTGCTCGCTGATCTGGGAGAGACTAATGTTCTTCACGGGAATCGACTTCTTGAGGTATAGATCGTACAGCTTGTTCAGGATGAAGATGATCGCGTTCTAGCTCGCACGCCACTCCCTCCGCCTACGTTCAGCTGCAGCGTCTTCGTGCAAAACTCCATCTTCTTGTCGCCCAGCTGCAGTTCCAGGTGCGACGTGTGTTCATCGCTGATGGAGCTCAGGGAGCCCACGGATCCAACGTTGATGTTTTGCTTTATGTATTTCACTTCGCCCAGTGTGCACCAGTTGCGGCAGGAGAACTCGAGGGCGGTATGGGTTTCGTTGCACTGGCAGGTTATCTAGATGGTCAATTGACACATCAGTGCGCACATCATACACACGGAGAACGCCAGGGTCCGCGTATGAGAGACGCTCCGCGGTGATGCACAGAAAATCCAGGCTGATCTTTTTCCCGTTATCGAACAGGGACAGTGGAAGGATCTTCTCGTTGTACCGCGCGACATCCACCAAAAACACAATCTAGGCGTGACCGGGAGGCTTCAGTACCCCACCTCTCCGTAAATCTCGTTGGAGCACTCGTAGATGCGGTCTTTGATGTCATGCTCGGAAAGATCGGTAAGAAGCAGTAGCTCATCGCGGATATCCACGCTTTGGTAGGGACTACGAGCATTACACGCAAGGAGGCAAAATCCCACTTTGACATGGCTAGGAAAACACCTTTTGGCAACAAACACAGCAACCCCGATTCACCTTCACTTTGCTCCGCACGCCGCGCTGTC
>ERZ827156.2339-NODE-2339-length-19806-cov-3.689079_pt1 | contig 19806 bp, 20 predicted proteins | sample MGYA00519919_ERZ827156 | MGnify/ENA primary metagenome ERZ827156 (study PRJEB31778, sample SAMEA3449269) | human gut metagenome | biome: human gut; feature: human-associated habitat; material: faeces | place: United Kingdom | collected 2010/2012 ...
GTGTTCGTCGTGGCCTGCAATCTGATTGTGGACGTGGTTTACGGCGTCATCGACCCGCGTGTGAAGCTCGACGAGTGACCGGGAGGATATTATGGAAAAAGATACCCGTTATCAGCCGCTGGACAAGGCCAGCATCTCCGCCGACCAGATTTCCCGCCCTTCCGTTTCCTATTGGAAGGACGCGTGGCGGCGCTTCCGTAAGGACAAGCTGGCCATGTTCGGTCTGGGGATGATCCTCATCGTGTCGCTGTTCGCCATCTTTGGGCCGATGCTGTGCCCATACGACTACGACGAGGCGGACTTCCTCTCCATCGCCCAGTGGCCTTCCAAGGCGCATTGGTTCGGCACGGACGCACTCGGCCGCGACCTGTATGTCCGCGTGCTCTACGGCGCGCGCATCAGCCTTTCCATCGGCGTGGTCGCCGCGCTGGTCAACATGGTCATCGGCGTGCTCTACGGCGGCATTGCTGGCTACTTCGGCGGCAAGGTGGACAACGTCATGATGCGCATTGTCGATATCATCATCGCCCTGCCGTCCCTGCTGTACACCATCCTGCTGATGATGCTCATGGGCTCGAACGTCCGTTCCATCCTGATTGCGCTGTGCCTGTCCTCGTGGGTCGGCACGGCGCGCATCACCCGTTCGCAGGTCGTCAGCCTCAAGCATCAGGAATACGCCCTCGCCGCGAAGCTGGCAGGCGCGAGCGACTTTCAGATTCTGCTGCGCCATCTGCTGCCCAACGCAATGGGGCCGATCATCGTTTCGGTGATGTTCCTGATTCCGGGCGCGATCTTCTCGGAAGCGTACCTGAGCTATATCGGTCTGGGTATCAAACCACCGAACTGCAGCTGGGGTGTACTTGCAAAAGACGGAATCGCACAGCTGAGAATTCATCCGTACCAGGTATTTGTACCGGCATTCCTGATTTGTACAACAATGCTTGCGCTGAATCTTCTTGGTGATGGACTTCGTGATGCACTTGATCCAACTATGAAGGAGATGTAATTATGGCAGAAAGAGAAAAAATATTAGAAGTCAGAGATTTAAATATCTCTTTTAAAACTGATAGTGGAACTGTTAATGCAATTCGTGGTGTTAACTTAGATTTATATAGAGGTGAAACAATCGCTATCGTTGGTGAATCTGGATCAGGTAAATCTGTTACTACAAAAGCTATTATGGGTATTATGGCTGGTAATGGTTCTATTGACGGAGGTTCTATCAACTATACTTGGACTGATGAACAAACTGGTGAGAAAATTACTAAAGATATTTGTCAGTTAAGTGAAAAAGAAATGCAAAGCGAAATCCGTGGTCGTAAGATTGCAATGGTTTTCCAAGATCCAATGACATCATTAAACCCTACAATGACAATTGGAAATCAAATCATGGAACCAATGATTCATCATTACAATACACCAAAAGAAGAAGCTTATAAAAAAGCAGTTGAATTATTACAATTAGTAGGTATTACTAATGCTGAAAAACGTATGAAAAACTATCCTCACCAATTATCTGGTGGGATGAGACAAAGAATTGTTATCGCAATTGCTTTATCTTGTGATCCTTATGTTTTAATTTGTGATGAACCTACAACTGCATTGGACGTTACTATCCAAGCTAAAATTCTTGAATTAATTCAAGATATTCAAAAGAAAAAAGATTTATCAGTTATTTATATCACACATGACTTAGGTGTTGTTGCTAAAGTAGCTGATTATGTAAATGTTATGTACGCTGGTAAAATCGTAGAGACTGGAACCATTGATGAAATTTTCTATGATCCACGTCATCCATATACTTGGGGATTATTATCATCTATGCCTGATTTAGATACAGATGATGATGAATTATATACAATCCCAGGTACTCCACCAAACTTAGCACATGAAGTAAAAGGTGATGCTTTTGCTCCACGTAATAAATATGCTTTAAATATTGATTTAAGACTTGAACCACCAATGTTTAAAGTACCTGGTAGTACAACTCATAAAGTTGCTTCATGGTTAATGCATGAAAAAGCACCTAAGGTTGAAATGCCAACTGAATTAAAAAACAGATTAGAAAAAATGAAAAAGGAGGGTGTTGAATAATGGAAAAGAAAGAACCTATCCTTGTCGTTAAAGATTTAAAACAACATTTTAAAATTAATCGTAACTTTACTGTAAAAGCGGTAGATGGTATTTCCTTTGATATTATGCCAGGTGAAACTTATGGTTTAGTAGGTGAATCTGGTTCAGGTAAATCAACTACTGGTAGAAGTATTATTCGTTTATATAAACCAACTTCTGGATCAATTGTTTTTAATGGTAAAGAAATTGGTGGAAAATTAGATAAAGCAACTGCTAAAGAATTACATACTAAGATGCAAATGATTTTCCAAGATCCAATGGCTTGTTTAAATCCACGTAAAAAAGTTATTGATATCATTGGTCAAGGTTTAGATATTCATAAATCTTATTCTTCTATCGAAGAAAGAAATGAAAAAATCTATGAAATTCTTGAACTTGTAGGTTTATCAAGAGAACATGCTTCTCGTTATCCACATCAATTCTCAGGTGGACAAAGACAACGTATTGGAATTGCTAGAGCTTTAATTATGAATCCTGATTTAATTATTGCTGATGAAGCAATCTCAGCGTTAGATGTATCTATTCAAGCACAAGTTGTTAACTTAATGAAAAAGATTCAAAAAGAAACAGGAATTGCATATTTATTTATTGCGCATGACTTATCAATGGTTAAATATATCAGTGATAAAATTGGGGTATTACACCTAGGACATTTAGTAGAAACAGGGACTACTGAAGAAATCTTTGATAACCCAATTCATCCATATACAAAATCATTATTAAGTGCTATTCCTCATCCTAATCCACGTGTAGAAAAAGTACGTAAATCATTTACTTACGATTATAAAGAAAGTGGAGTCGATTATACAAAAGGTACTGAACATTTAGTAGATGGAACTCATTATGTTTTAGCTACTGATGAAGAATTTGAAAAATGGACAAAAAAATAGTTTAGAGCGAAAACTCTAAACTTTTTTATTTAGTAGTATTTTTTAAAATATGAAGTAATATTTCGACTTGTTTTTCCATCATTGTTAAGGAACAATATTCATAAGGTCCATGATAGTTAAAACCACCTGTACCAAGATTAGGACAAGGAAGTCCCATAAATGTTAAACGTGCACCATCTGTTCCACCTCTAATTGGTGAACAAGAGGCTTCTAAGCCATTTTCTTTAATAGCAGCTAATGCTTGTTCAACAATAAACATATGATCTTTTAAAGCTTCTTTCATATTTAAGTAGCTTTCAGTAATTGTTAAATCAATAATTTGATAACCATATTTTTTATTTAAGAATTCAGCAATGTCAATAAATTCTTGACATTGTTTTTTTGCTTGTTGTAAGTCATGATTTCGAATTATATAATCCATTGTTGTTTCTTCACAAGTTCCTTGAATAGCATGAAGATGATTGAAACCTTCATAGCCTTCAGTAGATTCAGGACGCATATGAACTGGTAATAATGAATCAAATTCATAAGCAACACGTGTAGAATTAATCATTTTATTTTTAGCACTTCCAGGATGAATACTTCTACCATGAATATTCACTTTTGCTGAAAAAGCATTAAAGTTTTCATATTCAACAATGTGAATATCTCCACCATCAATGGTATAAGCATATTGTGCATTGAAGTAATCAACATTAAAGTGATCACTACCATGTCCAATTTCTTCATCAGGTGTAAAAGCAATTTGAATATCATTATGTTTAAATTCTGGATGATTATAAATATATTCCACCATTTGCATAATGATTGCAATACCCGCTTTATCATCAGCTCCTAATAAAGTTGTTCCATCTGTAGTAATTAAATCATGATGAATAAGTTGTAAGAGTTGAGGATATTGTTCAGGGTCTAGATAAAGTTCTTTATCTTCATTTAAAGTAATTTTTTGACCTTGATAATCTTTGATAATTTGTGGATGAATATCTTTACCACTTGCATCAGGAGAAGTATCCATGTGGGCAATAAAACCTATAACATCTCCTTGATGATTATTATTACTAGGAATTGTTCCATAAACTACACCAAATTCATCTATTTTTGCGTTTTCAATTCCTAATGATTTTAATTCTTCAACTAAATAATTTCCTAATTTTAATTGTTTTGAAGTTGAAGGAACAGTATGTGAATAACTATCTGATTGCGTGTCAAAACTCACATAATTTAAAAACCTTTTTTTAATTTCCATTTGTCTTCCTCACTTTCCTTTCTATTATACAACGACTTATAAAGAACTTCTATGAAAAGAGTTTACAAATTTTAAATTGTATGTTACCATACAATTCGTAGCCGAACAAAATAGGAGGAATGATATGTATAGAGATCCCATTGGACATCGTATTAAGACCATAAATAACCTAATGAGAAAAACAATGGATAAGAAAACAGGTCAAAGGCCTGATCGTGTAACTTTAATGCATTGTTGGATCATTGGGTTTGTTCAAGATAGAGAAGATAGTGGGCTTGATACATTTCCTAAAGATATAGAAAAAGAATTTTCAATCAATCGTTCTACGACATCAGAAATGTTGAAATTGATGTGTAAAAAGGGAATGATTGAACGAGAAGAAGTAGAATATGATGCAAGATTAAAGAAAATCGTTTTAACAGAATCTTCAAGAAATCATAATCGACAAATTGAAGATAAGATGAAAGAAATGCATCAAAAACTTATTAAAGATTTATCTGAAGAAGAAATAAATATGTTTATTAAAATATCCGATAAATTAATTAATAATATCAAAGAAGATTTATAAATATTCATGAAGTTCGGTAAATGAATAGGAAAGGAAGTCAATTATGGTAAAAACTTTAATGAAACAAATCAAAGAATATAAAAAAGATTCATTACTTACAATGTTATTTGCGGCATTAGAAGTTATCTTAGAAATCATTATTCCTTTATTAATGGCAAGTCTTATTGATAAAGGGATTGAGGCAGGTAATATGTCTAATGTTACAAAATATGGAACATTCATGTTTGTTATTGCAATTGGAACATTATCACTTGGTTTTTTAGCTGGTAACCATGCAGCTAAAGCTTCAACGGGTTTTGCAGCCAATTTAAGAGATGCCATGTATAAAAATATACAAAGTTTTTCATTTTCTAATATAGATAAGTATTCTACAGCAGGTCTTGTTACACGTATGACTACAGATGTGACAAATGTGCAAATGGCTTATCAAATGATTATTCGTATGTGCATTCGTGCGCCAATGTCACTTATTTGTGCCCTTACCATGGCAATGATGATCAACTTTAGATTAAGTATGATTTTTGTTGTTGCCATTGTTTTCTTAGTAGCGGTCCTTACAACAATTATGTATCATGCTACAAAATATTTTAATGATGTTTTTCCTAAATATGATACTTTAAATGAAAGTGTTCAAGAAAACGTTGTAGGTATTCGTGTTGTTAAATCTTTTGTTAGAGAAAAATATGAAAATGAAAAATTTAAAAAAGCAGCACAAAACATTTATAAACTTTTTGTCAAAGCAGAATCCGTTTTATCTTATAATAACCCAGCTATGTTAATAGCTGTTTATGGTTCAATTTTAATGCTTTCATGGTTAGGTGCTAAAGCAATTGTAGGTGGGACTCTTACTACAGGTGAACTTACAAGTTTATTTAGCTATGTTATGAATATTATGATGTCTCTTATGATGCTTTCTATGGCATTTGTTATGATTACGATGTCACTTGCTTCAGGAAGACGTATTGCAGAAGTTATTAATGAGCAATCTGATTTAGTCTCTCCTCAAGAAGCTTTAACTGAAGTAAAAGATGGTTCAATTGATTTCAATCATGTTGTTTTTTCTTATAAACATGGTAGTGGAGAATCGGTCTTAAAAGATGTTGATCTTCATATTAAAAGTGGTGAAACAATTGGAATTATTGGTGGTACCGGAAGTGCTAAAAGTAGTTTGGTCAACCTTATTTCTCGTTTATATGATGTTGACGAAGGTAGCGTTGTTGTTGGTGGACAAGATGTTCGTAATTATGATCTTGAAGTTTTAAGAGATGAAGTTTCTGTTGTCTTACAAAAGAATGTTTTATTTAGTGGAACAATCTTACAAAACTTACGTTGGGGTAATGAAAATGCAACAGAAGAAGAATGTAAAGAAGCTTGTCGTTTAGCGTGCGCTGATGAGTTTATTGATCGTTTTGAAGATGGTTATAATACGTATATTGAACAAGGTGGTTCAAACGTTTCAGGTGGACAAAAACAACGTTTATGTATCGCAAGAGCGTTGCTAAAAAATCCTAAAATCTTAATTCTAGATGATTCAACAAGTGCTGTTGATACAGCTACAGATGCAAGTATTCAAGAATCATTTAATGAACGTATTCCCGATACAACAAAAATTATTATTTCACAACGTATATCATCTGTTCAAAATGCAAGCCGTATTATTGTTTTAAATGATGGTGTCGTGGATGGTTTTGACACACATGATAAATTATTAGAAACAAATGAAATTTATCGTACAATTTATGAAACACAAATGAAAGGGAAGGAGGAAGAATAATGAAAGAAGGAACAATGAAACGTTTACTTAAAATGTTATGGAGTAAATATAAAATCCATTTAATTGTTGTTTTTCTATGTATTGTAGGAAATGCTTTATTTAATGTTCAAGGAACAATGTTTATGCAAACATTAATTGATGATTATATTGTTCCCCTTTTAAAGAGTTCTTCACCTGACTTTAGTGGACTATTCCATGCTTTGATTCGTGTGGGTGCACTTTATGCTTGTGGTGTTGTTTGTGCCTTTACCTTTAACCGTATTATGGTTTATGTAACACAAGGGTTCTTAAGAGATTTAAGAATTGAAATGTTTGAACATATGGAATCTTTACCAATTCGTTATTTTGACAGAACTCCTCATGGAGATACAATGTCAGTCTATACAAATGATATTGATACATTAAGACAATTGATTTCACAATCTATTCCACAACTTATTTCAAGTTGTATGACTATTGTGACAACATTTGTATCAATGATCATTTTAAATATTCCTTTAACTGTGTTAAGTGTATGTATGCTTATGATCATGCTTGTTGTATCAAGAAAACTTGGATCGTTATCAGGTAAATTCTTCGTTCAACAACAAGGGGATTTAGGTAAAGTGAATGGTTATATTGAAGAAATGATTTCTGGTCAAAAAGTTGTTAAAGTGTTCAATCACGAAGAACAAGCTATTGCTGATTTTAGAAAATTAAATGATGAATTAAGAGAAAGTGCTTATCAAGCTCATAAATTTGCGAATATCTTAATGCCAGTTACGGTTCAATTAGGAAATGTTTCTTATATTATTTGTGCCATCGTAGGAGCAATTCTTGCTTTAAATGGACATTTCTCACTTACAATTGGGACACTTGTTGCTTTCTTAACACTTAATAAAAGCTTTAATCAACCAATTGGACAAATTTCTCAACAAATCAATGCTGTAGCGATGGCACAAGCAGGTGCAGGACGTATTTTTGATTTATTAGATCAAGAAAGTGAAGACGATCAAGGTGTTGTGACTTTATGTCGTGTAGAAACTGTTGATGGAAAAATGGTTGAAACAGATAAAAGAACTGGACATTGGGCTTGGAAACATCCACGCAAGGATGGACAAGTTGAACTTGTAGAAATGAAAGGTGATATTCGTTTAGAAGGTGTTGATTTTGGTTATTTTGATGATCGTATGGTTTTACACAATGTTGACGTTTATGCAAATCCTGGTGAAAAGATTGCCTTTGTTGGAGCGACAGGTGCAGGTAAAACAACGATTACTAACCTGATTAATCGTTTCTATGATATTCAAAAAGGATCAATTACTTATGATGGTATTGATATTAAATTGATTAAAAAAGATGATTTAAGAAGATCATTAGGTGTGGTATTACAAGATACACATTTATTTACTGGAACAGTTATGGATAATATTCGCTATGGTCGTCTTGATGCTACGGATGAAGAATGTATTGAGGCAGCAAAACTTGCCAATGCCGATCTCTTTGTTAAACATTTGCCAGATGGTTATCAAACAATGCTTACAGGAGATGGGGCGAACTTATCGCAAGGACAAAGACAGTTATTAGCGATTGCGCGTGCTGCTGTTGCTAATCCTCCTGCACTTATTTTGGATGAAGCAACTTCTTCTATTGATTCTCGAACAGAAAAGCTTGTACAAGATGGAATGGATAAATTAATGCATGGTAGAACAACACTTGTTATTGCCCATCGTTTATCAACAATTAAAAATAGTGATTGTATTATGGTCTTAGAACAAGGACATATTATTGAAAGAGGAAATCATCAATCACTTATTAAAGAAAAAGGTAAATACTATCAATTATATACAGGAGCTATTGAAATGGATTAATCCATCAATAGCTTTTTATATTTTTTGGACTATCCGTCCATTGAAAGAAGGAAAAGAGAAAGATAAAATGATAATGGAAATGAGACAAATGTGAAACAAATATGAGACGAATTATCTTTAAGCATATGATACAATTAAATCAGAAAGCTCCTTATAAATATTATAAAAAATACAAATAAAAAGCGATGTATGAAACCTTAATATAAAAAAATTTATATAAGGAGGAAAGAGGATGTTCATTAAAGAAAGAAATACCAGTGATAGTACCTGTAAAAAACTACTTAGAGATGAAGGATGTTTTGCCGATCTCTGTAATTATGCTTTTTTCAAGGAAGACAGGTCGTTCAACCTGAAGAACTTGTTTCAAGAGAAAATGATCTGTCGACCTTGATAGGAAATGTAGATGATCCAACAGAGATCAAAAGATATCGGGATGTCGTAAGAAAAGCAGGTATCCATGGAGATTATGTGATTATCGGAGTTGAACACCAAAGCACTTTTGATAAAAATATGATTTTTCGCTTACTCAACTATGATGCGATGACTTATATCAATCAAGTTGAAAGTAAAAAAGAAGTCTATCCAGTAGGAAGCTTTGTGTTCTATACGGGAGATGAAGAATGGAAGTTGCCAGAAACATTAAAAGAAACATTGAAAAGTATACCATCAGAGATGGAACCTTATATCAATGATTGGAGACTACCTGTTATCGACCTTAAAACAATGGATGCAAGAAAGCTTACGAATCGAAGATTAAAAGATGTCGTAGAAATTAATCAAAGTATGTTTGCAGGAAGTTATGATGGATTAAGAGAAAATCGTAAAATTGAAACAGAAAGCTTCATGATGGCTGCAACATTTACACGTACAAATATTAGAAGAGAAGACTTACCAGAAGGAGATGAAATCAATATGTGTAAGGCAATGGATCAATTATTTCAAAGAATGAGAGATGAAGGAAAACTCAATACTTAAAAAGAACTGCTTAAAGTGAAACTAGGAACTTTATCAATTTTTTTAGAAAAACAACTTACAAATACATCGCTAGAAAAATTAAATGTTCTTACATTAAACATATTTAATGTAAGAAATGAAGAAGATGTTTTAAGAATTATTAACTAGAACTAAAAAAGATTTCAACTGTTATCAAATATAATAGTGAAACCTTTTTTATATAATTAATTATTTTAAAGGAACTAATAATTGAATTGATTTTTGTAAATTATGTACATCAATAGGAAGATGTGTGCCTTCTTCACCATCTATATCCATTGTAAGATCTTGATCACAAGTAATGTGAATATGTTGTCCTTGAATATAATGGATAAAAGGACTCTTATCGTGTTTACCAAAACGATAATCTTTAATGAGTGCAATTAAATCTGTGATTGAACATCTTTTTACAATCACTAAATCTAATTTACCATCATTGATATCTGCAAAAGGAATAATACCATCGAAACCACCAACACGATTAGTGTTTGTAATTGCAAACATATAAGCATCTTCTTCAAAAGATTCATTATCTACAGTTACATTTAAATGAAGATTTGTTGATAATTGTTGAGGAAGTTGTGTCATTCCTTTAAAATAATAAGCTAAAGGACCAAATTTTTTCTTTTCTTCTTTTGATACAACAAACGAAATATCAGAAAACATTCCCGCTGCTGCCACATTAATAAAATATTGGTCATTGATTTTCCCAACATCACTAGAAATAACGTTGAAATTTTTAATCATTTCCACAATACCATTTACTGAACTTGGAATATTTAAATAATTAGCAAAATCATTAACGGTACCTGCTGCTAAAATACATAAAGGAATTTTTTTATGACTATCAACCATTCCAGAAATAACTTCATTTAAAGTACCATCACCACCAACAGACATGATAAAATCATATTGATTTTCATCACAGTCTTTTGCTTTATAATAGGCATCATCTTTTTTTTCTGTATAAAATATTTCAAAATGTTCTACAATGTTTTGTAATGTTAATTGACCAATAATACGATCTAGTTTATTTTGAATAATATGTTTTCCAGATGATGGATTTATAATAATAAGACAACGTTTCATGTTACTACCTCACTTAAATATACTATATACATTTTAAAACAATTAAAAAAGATATACAATCATTGTTTCAATGATTATAATAAAATAGAATAAGCAAAGGAGTTTATTATGGCAAAATTTTATGCAGTAAAAGAAGGAAAAAAGCCAGGAATTTATCATACTTGGGATGAATGTAAAGAACAAGTTAATGGTTATTCAGGAGCAGTTTATAAATCTTTTACAAATGAAGAAGAGGCAAAAGCATTTATAAAAAAAGAAGAAAGAAAAGTGAGTGATGATTTAGGATTGCTTGCTTATGTTGATGGTAGCTATAATATTAAAACTAAAGAATATGGTTATGGTTGTGTTTTAATTGAAGGACAACAAGTCATTAAACAGTTACTTGGAAAAGGAAATCAACCAGATTATGCATCTATGAGAAATGTTTCAGGAGAAATTTTAGGATGTATGAAAGCTATTGCTTATGCAATTGATCATCATTATGAGTCTATTTGCATTTATTATGATTATGAAGGTATTGAAAAGTGGGCTACGGGTCTATGGAAAGCAAATAAAGAACAAACACAAAATTATGTAAAAACAATACAAGAAATGAAAAAAGAGATAGATATTTATTTTCAAAAGGTATTGGCACATAGCGGAGATTACTATAATGAAGTCGCAGATAGCTTAGCAAAAAAAGCTGTAGGTATAAAAAAATAAAGCTTAATTTGAAGCTTTATTTTTTTTAGCAATGATAAAACAAATAATAATGTAAATAACTAAAACGATTGGTAAGATCCATAAGAAATTGCCTTTAATATATTTAGCATCTCCAGACCAACAACCAAACCATTCACCACATTTTTTAACAAGGATAGAAAGTGCATAAGATAAAGTTCCACATCCAACAACACTTAATAATACTTTCATAACTTTATTAAAAATCTCTTTAAATAAAATAAGAGAGATAAAACATACTCCAGCAACAAATACATTAATGACAAAATGCATATTATTTCCTCCTTATAAATACTTTAATAAAATAGCACAAAATCAAAGGAAATGCAATAATACGTGTACTAATAGATGAATTATGATAAAATATTTTTGGAGGATTAAATTATGAAATTATTAACAGTATGTATACCTTGTTATAACTCAATCATGGAAATGCATAAAGCCATTAATTCATGTCTTTTAATGAAAGATGAAGTAGAAGTATTAATTGTCGATCGTCATTCACATGACGAAACATTACAAGTAGCTAAAGAATATGAAGAAGCTTATCCTGAAACTGTAAAAGTTATTACAACAAGGGAAGATGTTCCTTTTTTAAAAATAGCTCTAGAACATAGTGAGGGCCTTTATTTCAAAATACTTCAATGCTTTGATTATTTAGATCAACCTTCACTCGTAAGTGTTATTGAAACGATTCGTGACTTTATTCGAATTCAAGCTAATTTAGATTTGCTTGTTACTGATTATAAATATGTTATTCCCCAAGAAAAAGAAAAACGTGTCTCTTATAAAAATGTTTTTCCAATGGAAACAATTTTTGAATGGCATAATATTAAAGCGTTTCATAAACATTTTCAAATTGATTTAGGTTCAGTCATTATTAAAACAAGTACTTTAAAAAAGATAAATACAGATGAAGAAAATATTTTTTATAATGAATTAACAGTTTATGGAACAATTCCTTATATTAAATCAATGTATTATTTAAATGTTCCTTTCCATTGTTATGGAACACGTCGAAAAATTCATATTTCTAAATCAAATAGTTATGTTGATTTAATGAAAAGCTTATGGGATTTATATGATGTTTATTCATTAAAGAGTAGAAGACAAAGAAGTTATGTTATTGAATATTTATCTAAGGTATATGTTATTACTGTTTATTTGTTATTAAAATCAAATCAAAAGGAACAAATTGAACTTTTAAATGTACATTTAGGATTTAATGATCCTAAATTATATAAAGCACTCACAAAGCGTGTTTATGGTTTTTTAATTAGTAGTAGTAATGAAAAGCTTTATGGTATGCTTATTAAAGTCTTTGAAAAAGTTTATCAATTAGAAATAGAAGAATAAGATGAAAAAGAAATTTTTATTTATGATTCCTCTTTGTTTATTTATCATTGATTACTTTTTGATTAAATATCAAGTCATTCAATCAATAGATTGGTTCATTTATCATTTGGTTCAAAATTTAAAATGTGATTTTATGACATCCTTTTTTAAACTTTGTTCAACCCTTGGAAGTACTTGGTTTTATGTGATTCTTGTTTTAACTTTAGTGATTCTAAAAAATAAAAAAGATATTTGGGTAGGAATTCACTTGTTAATTATTCAAGGAATGAATCGTATAATTAAAGCTTTGGTTAAAAGACCAAGACCACCTCAAATATATCATTTAGTTAAAGAAACAAACTATAGTTTCCCAAGTGGTCATAGTATGTCAGCAATGATTGGTTATGGATTATTAGTTCTTGAAGTTCAAAAAAGCTCTCTAAAATATAAAAAAGTAATAGAAATATTTTTAATGATGATGATTTTTTTAATAGGATTAAGTCGTATCTATTTAGGTGTACATTATTTTTCTGATGTTATAGGTGGCTTTTTGTTGTCTTTAAGCTATTTATTATTTATTTATTATAATACCTCACTTTATACATAGAATGTGTAAAGGAGGTTTTTTTATTGGATATTGATATCATTAGTGGTTTATATCATTATGGTTTGACCATTATAAAATATGAACAAGATTATTGTTTAGTAGATTTAAAGACTCAAGAAGTTTATGAAAAAATGAGTATTTATTATATAAGAAGATTATTAAGAAGTTGGAATAAGCATCGTAAAAATATAGAGAGTGTGATATAATGGAAAAAAGTTTGAGGTGGTTTAAAATGAGGACAGTAAAGAATTATGTAGGAATTATTTTGTGTGCGTGTGTTATTATTTTTATTTATAAAACATTTGATATTTCATTGTTTTCCAATATTTTATCAGCTTTTATTCCTTTAATAGTAGGAGCAATACTTGCTTATTTTTTACAACCATTGGTTTATAAATTTGAAATGTTTTTAGATTCTTTTCAAAATAAAAAGCTTATTAAATATAGTCATACAATTTCTTCTATTTTTGTTTTTGTTGTCTTTGTTTTAATTATTGTTGTTTTAATGATTGCAATCATTCCAGCACTTGTCAATTATGTTGTCAATATTGCGGATAATTTAACCTTGTATATTAAAAACTTTGAAAAAACATTGGAAACTTATTTAGGAAGTAATCTTGCAAGTGAAGTTATCATTAAGATAGATGAAATGGTTGTTAAATATGTTAATTCAATTGAAGCTATTGATCCTATTGCGACACTTGGGACAATCTTTAAAGCAGGTAGTACGATTATTACTGCTGTTTTAGGTTTAATATTTACACCTTATGTTTTAATTGAAGCAAAAAAATTAGTAAGTATCTTTGATCGCTTATGTTCGCTTTTTATGTCAAAAGAAAAAATAGAACTTATTCATGATTATGCAGTTAGATCACATCAAATCTTTGGACAATTTATTTATGGAAAATTCTTAGATTCATTAATTATTGGAATTATCGCATTTATTGGACTCGCTATTTTAAAAGTAAAATTCTTCCCAATTCTTGCTGTCTTTATTTTGATTACGAATATGATTCCTTATTTTGGACCATTTATCGGTGGGTTTCCTGCTGTTCTTGTAGCCTTGATGACAGGAGATTTATTCCATGCTTTAGCGGTCTTAGTTTTTGTCTTTGCTTTACAACAATTTGATGGTTTATTCTTAGGACCAAAGATTTTAGGAGATGTTGTTGGTATTTCACCATTTTGGGTTTTACTTTCTATTACCGTCTTTGGACATTTCTTTGGCTTTATTGGAATGTTCCTTGGAGTACCAATGATTTGTGTCATTCGTATGCTTTTTAATGATATCATTGACTTTCGTAATAAAATGAAAGAATTAGATACATAGATTGTATTTTAAATAAATATTTGTTAGGATAATAGAGGCTTTGTCCTCGTAGCATAGCTGGATAATGCAATCGCCTCCTAAGCGTAGAGCAGTATCTAGCCTAAATGAGCTATAACGGGCAGAAAAAAGATGTGGCGCTTTAGCTCAGCTGGATAGAGCATACGCCTCCTAAGCGTAAGGTCATGGGTTCAAATCCCATAAGTGCCGCCATTTTTATTGGTTTTTCTATTAAAAATAGGATGTTTGATAGGTATTATTACTTATTAAATATCCTTTTTTCTTTCTAACAAAGTGTGGAACTTTTCTTGAATTTTTATCTAACAAAAATAGGGCTTTTCTAACAAATTAGGTAACATATTAGAAATTAAAAGGGACTAAGTAAATAATTTAATAAGTATAGGAGATTCAAAATGGATCTCCATTTTGCATATAAAGGAGGTGATGAATTTATGAATAATGTATTGCTTTATTTTGCTTTGAAGCATGATGGTGACTTTGAAAAAATATATAACGACATAAAAGAAAAAGTTCCTGTAGATGAAAATGAATTTATTAAATTAAAAAGAGGATTGAAAACAAAGTATGTAACAATTTTAGATAACAACTATCCTACAGTTTTGAAACAAATTGCATGTCCACCCTTCGTTTTATTCTATGAGGGTAATATAAGACTTGCTAAAGATTTAGTGGTTGGTGATGCTTTTATCTATTCTGCTTTTAATGATAAAAGATATCTAAGTACTGTTGAGCCATCGACAGATAAAGGAAAATTTTGTTTTGATTATATAATTGCTTGTGAAAGTCATGATAATTTTTTTAAACTTAGAGAGCATGTAATGGATAAGAAAGTTCCATTAAAAGACTACAGTAAAAATACAAAACATAAACAACAAGAAAGATAGCATATAAAAGTCATCATAGTAGATGGCTTTTTTACATAGCCAATCATTGATTGGCAAAAAAGAAAGGAGGTCAATTTAATGCTATATATAAAGATAGGAGTGATTACAAATGAGCGAAGTAATAGCAATTGCAAATCAAAAGGGTGGTGTAGGTAAAACAATGACATCTGTCAGTTTAAGTGCATGTCTTGCATTAAATAACAAAAAGGTATTGCTGTTAGATTTAGATCCACAAGGACATTCAACAAAAGCATTTGGATTTTATGACAGTACACAATATCCTTTATCTATGAAGGATGTTATCGTATCAGTTATTGAAGATATACAACTTGATAGAGAACGACTAATACTTCACAGTAATGAAAATGTTGATATTGTTCCATCAAATATTTCTCTTGCAGGAATAAATTCTAAATTAGAAAGTGCTATGTGTAGAGAAACGGTATTGAAAAGATTTATTGATACCGTAAAAGATGATTATGATTATGTCATTATAGATACAAATCCATCACTGGATAATCTACCTATTAATGCTCTTACTGCTTCAGATAAAGTTGTTATAACTGTACAAGCAGAACCTTATGCAGTTGAAGGTATGGCTGATTTATTGAGATCAATTAATATGGTTAGAAGAAACCTTAACCATGATTTAAAAATTGAAGGTGTGTTGATTACGATGACAAATGAAAGAACCAATCTATCAAAGAAAATCACACATGAAGTTAGAGAAAACTTTGGAGGGCATATCAAGGTATTTGATACAACAATTCCAAGATGTACAAAGGCAGCGGAAAGTACAGGAATAGGAGAAAGTATATTTCAATATGATCCAAAAGGTGCAGCAACTAAAGCTTATGAAGCTTTTACAAAGGAGGTCATCTTAAATGCCGAAAAAGAGCATAAACGACATAAGAGTTCCTACGTACGATGATTTATTTACCAACGAAGAACAAAGACAGGAGGCAAAACTAGAGAAGATAATGGAAGTTCCTGTTGAAGATATTCAGGAGTTTAAAAATCATCCGTTTAGAGTTAGAAATGATGAACAAATGTCTGAACTTGTAAAAAGTGTTTCAGAAAATGGTATTTTAGTTCCTGTTCTTGTAAGACCCCATCCAAATGGTCACGGATACGAAATGATTTCTGGTCACAGAAGAATGAATGCAGCAATGGTAAATGGTCAAGAAAAGATACAGGCTATTGTAAGAGAACTTACGGATGACCAAGCAACAATCATTATGGTTGATTCAAATATACAAAGGGAAAACATCTTACCAACTGAAAGAGGATTTGCTTACAAATTGAAATTAGATGCAATGAAACATCAAGGAAAACAGATATCATCAACTTCTACGCAAGTTGCACAGAAGTCCCAAAATAAGTGGTCAGTAGATATATTAAGTGAAGAAGTAAAACAATCAAGAGATCAAATTAGAAGATTTATACGTTTAACAGAATTAATTGAGCCATTACGTGATATGGTCGATGGTATAAGAAGTGATGGAAAAAAGATTGCATTTAATCCTGCTGTAGAACTTTCATATCTTTCAAAAGAAAATCAACAACTTGTGGTAAAAAATATTGAAGGGCTTGATTTAACACCGTCACATGCTCAAACAATAAGAATGAAGGAGTTGTCAAGAGAAAATCGTCTAGATGAAAATGTTATTTATTCAATAATGACGGAAGAAAAAGCGAATCAGAAAGAAAAATTGTCGTTTAAAATGGAGGATATTAATGAATACTTTCCAAAAAACTATACGCCTAGAGAAAAAAGTGAAGTTATATTGAAACTTTTAAAAGGATGGGCAAAAAGAAGAAATAAAGAGCAAGAAAGATGACAGTTACATATATAACTGTATTTTTTGTACATTTTATTTCAGCAGACTTAGTGAAGGGGGAGTCTGTTTTTTGTGGGGAAATGTGACTCGGTTTTCCCCTAAGAACCCCTTTCCTGTTATCTTACTGGGAAAAGTAATATTAATATAGAAGAAAAAAAGATGTTTTATGTATGTGAATTATTGTATAAATTGACAATGAAAAAGCTTACATAGTAAAATTTAATAAAGATAAAATGGAGGTGAATTTCTTGGCGAAATATGCAAATCCAACATTAGTAGGAATGCTATATGAGAGAGTAGGAGATAAATTATTTTTAATTATCTATCCTTTTTCAATCTATTTTATTATTACTGAAAAATACCTTAATATATTAGTTTTTGATGCTTTGATTTTTTTTACATTGGTTTTGTTAAGGCATAAATTAGTTTTTTTGGATTTTTATTTTAAAAGAATAGTTATTATTTTTTGGGTTTTAACGCTAACGTTTTCTACAATAAGCTTTATGTTATTTAATCAAATAAATTACTTATATATGACGAAAGCATATGTAGAATGTAATGTTTTAGATATAAAAGAATATTCACTTGTTTATCGATATAAGGGATATGCAACTTTTATGATGAAAAGTCATGAAAGCATCAAAGATGATTTTACAGTAATTGAAAATCTAGTTGGGAAAATAGATTCATATGAAATTGGTGAAGAAAATAAATACAGAGTTATATTAAAAAATAATCAAGAAGTAGATATCAAGTTTAATAATTATAATCAGTTTACATTATTTAGTTTAGATGTTGATTAAGTGAAAAGGAAGGAGAAAGTTTATGATTAAAAAAGTATTTATTGGAATTATTGCAGCTGGTATGATATTAACAACTATTCCAACAGTAAATGCAGAAGATGAAATTACATTAGATGAAGTGACTGATCAAATAATTGATATTTCAGATAAATATAATTCAGCTGGTGTTACATCAGGACAATTATTGAATTTAATTACGCTAACTCAAACGGATGATGAATTATTAGACGCTATATCTTTAGATAAAAATGATTTATTTGATACATCTATACCAAAAAAAGTTAATATACAATCATCACGAAGTGGAGATCCATATGATGGAAATCCACCTGCATCTAAAGAGGAACAAAAAGAAAGAATGAAGTATATTCGATCAGTCTATAATAAAGAATATAATGATGGAAACCATGATGAATCTATATATACGATATATTTATATACTTCACATTATATTGAAAATATAAACTATGATAAGAGTTTTTCAGATGAAAAAAATTTTGGACATCCTGTATATGCAAATATTATTTCACAAAATGATATAGATGCTTATGAACAATTTTATAAAGCTCAAACAGGTGTCGCTATTTATAAAGCATTTAGGACTTGTACAAATGGAATAAAAAATTATAAAGAAAAAGGTGGAAAATATGCAGTTGCTTATGAATTCTTTGGATCAATGTCAAATATTTTAGATTCAAAATATTCGGATTATTTAACAGCATTAGATACCGTTGGAATAACAAATACTACTGATATTTTAGCAACAAGTGCCAAAATGTATAATGCATTTACTGGTGCTTTAGATAATGGAAAAACAAAAGAAGAAGAAATAATAGATTATATGAACAGCCAATTGGAACCGGGATTACAAGGGGCTGTTTCTAGTACGTATTTTGGATTTGTAGAATATTTAATAGATAAATTTAAAAATCCACAATCACCAGTTACTTTATTTTCTGGGGTTTTAGCTGGAGTTTCATATTATTTTGATACACTTGCTAAAGTAATACCTACTTTATCGCTAGCTAGCTTGTATTATTCTTATCAAATGAGAAAAGCAGAAAGGTTAGGTATCTACTATGGTTTAAAACCAAGACCATAAAATTCAAATGATTTAAAACTTAACATCAAAACTAAATATGTAGAAAGACCTATAGCAATGACTATAGGTCTTTTTTTGAAGGAAGGTGGATATTATGAAGGAAGTAATAATTATTATTGTTTCAATGCAAATTGGTGCACTAATAGGTGTTTTCACAATGTGCTTTTTACAAATTAATAAAGGAAATAGTAAATTTGATAATAAGTAAACAGAAGTCTAAACTGTATATGAAATAAATAATGATGAATAAAAGGAGATGAAGAAAGTATGAAAAAAAGCAGTATTATAGCTATTGGATTATCTACACTGTTGGTTGTTTGTAATGCACTACCAATGAATAACCATGTAGAAAGTAAAAAAGCAGCAGTTATTTCACAAAAAGAGGTATCAAAAAAGAAAACAAAGAAAAAGGATGTATCTAAAGATGAAACCAATGAAAGTGATGAAACTGTAAATGATACTTCCAAACAAACAGTAGAAGAAAATACGATCCAGGAAGAACAAGAATCTGTAAAAAGTGATGTGCACACTCAAGAGAAAACGAGTAATCAAAATACTAATGAAAACGAAATACAAAAGAAAGTTGAAACAAAACAAACACCGGCACAACCTGTTGGAATCAA
>ERZ827156.2341-NODE-2341-length-19776-cov-4.291365_pt1 | contig 19776 bp, 32 predicted proteins | sample MGYA00519919_ERZ827156 | MGnify/ENA primary metagenome ERZ827156 (study PRJEB31778, sample SAMEA3449269) | human gut metagenome | biome: human gut; feature: human-associated habitat; material: faeces | place: United Kingdom | collected 2010/2012 ...
GGCTGCTATGGCTGCCAGAGAGTAAGCTTGCTTCCGCGGAAGGGACTGTTTGTTGTGACATTTGCTGAACCTGTTCCAATTGTGGCGGTCGTTCTACCTGGGAACCTCACGGACCGTTCGGAGGTGTATCGGCTGCGCTGTGACCAAATGGAGAATTGACAAGTGAATGAAACGCCCGTTTCATCTGATTGGGTGACCTCGCTTTCTCCGTTTTACTTTCACCATAAAACCTTTTACTCACCATGAAGTTCGTTCTTGCTCTCATTGTGCTCGCTGTAAGGCCTCGTGTCTGTGCTTAGCCCAAGGCTGTTATGGCTGCCCCCGGCCCCATCACCTGGAAGATCTGCTCCGGTGAGAAGGCTCACGGCGTCCTCGACTCCGTGGAGATCATCAACAACCCCGTCGTCCCCGGCCAGAACACCACCGTGTTCGGCTACGGTATGCTGGATAAGGACCTCACTTCTGGAACCTGGACTCTTTCTGGATACTTCAAGGGTCTGAAGGTGCTCTCCAAGAAGGGCAACCTTTGCCAGGACTCTACAATCAACCTGCCTCTGAACAGCGGAAAGATCTACATTAACGGTCTGACCTGCCCTACCCCCGCTGGTAAGGTGTCTGTCGTCGAGAAGGCCATCTTCAACTACAAGCCCCCCACCGGTGTGTACAGCATCAAGTGCCAGATGTTCGATCAGGACAAGGAGGAGGTGCTCTGCCTGAACATCGATGTTCCCATGTAATAACGGTAGCATCTGAATCGTTTGCGTTTGTTTATCATGCATCCGAGTTGTTAGCGTTTGCATCCATATCATCAGTACCAAAGATGCACCGTCGTTGTTCGTGCTTGTATCCCTATCACTGCACTTGTCTCACAAACACCCGTACAAAAGAGCAGCCTTTTCCGCCTGCTCCTTCACCCACGCCAGCACGCGCTCGTCCTTGATGCGGGGCAGCATCTGCTCGTAGCACTTGTGGTTGTACTCCCTCAGCCACTTCTTCTCCTTCTCGTCCATCATCGCGCTCACGCACAGATCGGCCTGGATCGGCACGTAGGAGAGCGGCTTGAAGGTCAGGAACTTCTTGTTGTTGTAGGTCTCCTCCATCGGCACCTCCACGCTCACTGCCGTTAAGCCCACCGCCCCGCGCGACAAGGATATGCATCGTGTTCTCGATGCGCACGCCGAAGCCGCGCTTCTCGTCGTAGAACCCCGGCTCGTCCGTCATCGTCATGCCCGCGACAAAGCCCTCCTTGTACTTCGACTCGCGGCAGCTCACCGACTACGCCTCACTCCGCCCGCGCGCGCCCACCTCCGGACCCTCGTGCACGCACAGGCAGCAACCCACGCCGTGGCCCGTGCCGTGGCCGAAGTCCAGGCCCATCTGCCAGAGGTGCTGGCGCGCCAGCAAGTCCAGCTGCACGCCGCGCGTGCCCTCGGGGAACACGGCGGTCATCAGCCCGATGTGGCCCTTGAGCACCGCCGTGTAGCACCGCCGGAACGCCATGTCCACGCGGCTCAGCGCGGGGTCGCTGGGCAGGCACACCGTGCGCGTGATGTCGGTGGTGCCCCAGTGGTACTGGCCGCCCGTGTCCAGCAGGATGCACTTGTCGCGCACCAGCGGGGCTGCCGTCGCCGGCTCCGGCTCGTAGTGCACGATCGCCGCGTTGCCCGCGCAGCCCACGATGGGCGCGAAGCTGTCCGAGAGACTGTGCGCCAGCGCGCGGCGCAGCTCCGTGGACTTGGCGGCGGCGTCCGCCTCCGTGATGTGCGAGTCGACGCTGTCGGCCAGCCAGGCGAGCAGGTGGCACATGGCGACGCTGTCCGCCAGGAAGGCCTCCTCCAGCGAAGCGATTTCCGTCGGGTTCTTGCGCGACTTCATCACCGCCACCGGGCTACGCGTCAGGCCCGCGCACAAGGCCCACTCGAAGACGACGGCGGGCTTCAGCGGCGCGAGCACCTGCTTCACGGCGAAGCTCACGTCGTTCTCGTCGTAGCACAGCTTCACGGAAGCGTCGCGCGCCACCGTCTCCAGGAACGGCAAAAACTCCGCATAGGGGTGTAGCTGCAGGCCCACGCCCGCCGCGCGCACCTCGCGGCCCTCGTGGATGAACAGGTGCACTGCGTCCATCGTCACCAGCACGTAGCCATACACCACCGGGTTGAATTGCACATCGTCTCCGCGGATGTTCAGCAGCCAGCAGATGTCGTCTAGCGCGGTCATCACGATGGCGTTGCACCCCTTCTGCGTCAGCTTCTCGCGGAGGGAGGCGATCTTGGACTGGACGGACTCTCCCGCCTCCGCGTCGGTAAGAGCGATGATGGGACTGCAGGGGATAGCTACGATGAAGAGAGAAAGCGAAACGAACCGGGACGATTCGTCCAGATCAGATCAACGAGGTTCTCTTTGGGACACACCAGATCCACCGTCTTCGCCAATGTATCTCCGAACGAGGCGGATATCAGCGTTCCGTCGACGCCTACGCGATTCTGCTTGGAAAAGTGCTTTGCTATCCACTCCTAATCCTCACACCGGAAGAAAGCGAGAGACGCTAACTCGGGGGCAGTCCTTGGTTCCCTGCTTCATCAGCTGCCAGTCCGAAGAGAGTTCGGATTCGGCCTGCAAAAAGTAGCGCGAATCGGTCCACAGAAGAGCCTCCCCGCTGGTGACGACCGCTAACCTTCAGGAAAAGGAATGACGCCTACCCGTGCCTGCCGAACCGGTGAACCCGGAAATCCACTTTCGGCGCTGATAGCACTCCGGGACATACTCGCTCATGTGCTGGTCCTCACTTGGGATGATGTACGCGTCCAGTTCTCTCTCCTTCATCAACTTTCCTGCGCGTCACTCCTCGAGAAAGCAACGTACGAAGCGCTTCCAGTTTGTTCACCCCCTCGACAGTCGTTGCTACTACGGCGCTAATACACTCCATTCGAGGATACCGTTACGTTGCTGACTCATGTGCAGTGCTCGTAAACTCCTTGAACAGATTCTTGAAAACATGAATGACTCGTCAGCCCGCTTCACGTGTACAATGGCACTTCTAACAAACAACCCAATTCGAACTATTTCTTTGAGAAGAAACTCATGATGGAGCCCTGCTTCTTCGCGGTCGATTTCTTTGCAGGAGGCGAGGGATGCTTTGCCACGGGCTTTGTCTCGGGCTTCGGCACAGATTTTGCCATTTCCTCCTTCGGAATGTCCTCCTCCTCGTAGTACTCCTCGAAATCTACCCTTCACGCACCCCATAACGCATACATGAAAACCCATCGCTACCGATCTTTTCGCGCATCTTCTTCGCCAGCCGCTTCCCCGGCGCAGGCGTCATCGCAGCATCACTCTCACTCTGCTGCACTCTCTTCGCGAAAGTGTCCCTACGGCTCAAATAGACTCTTCGCAGCGCACATTGCTCCCGATTTGACCTCCTTCGTCCGCTTTGCCGATTTCTTCTCCTCTTCCTCCTCCTCCTCCATCGGCTCCTTTGGCTCCATCGGCTCCTTTGGCTCCTTTGGCTCCTTTGGCTCCATCGGCTCCTTTGGCTCCATCGGCTCCTTGGGAACACTCTTAGGAGTGTCTTCCTCGTCCGAATCCGCATAGGCGGCAAGTTGGCGAATGCGATTCCTCTTCTACTCCTCAGTTCCCGTCATAAGGGGTACAGCAATCACGTCCTCTTCCTCTTCCTCGTCGAACAGGTCCGCGTCGTCCTTCGCTTCGGGTAGGGCAGGCTTAGCAACGGACTCCTTCTTCACGGCGGTCTTCTTCGGCGGCGCCTTGGAGAAGAGAGCCTTCAGCGAGCTCTGTGACGCTGCAGCCTTCACAGGGTCCTTCTTGGAGGAAGTGGGGGCGCTGTGCGATCTACTTCAAACCCACAACGCGATCGATACCGCATATCAGGAAGCTCGAAGGTGCGCACGGCTGATGTGATTACGGTTATACTAGGACATTTCACGTGGGAGGGGCTATAAGTGAGGAATACTGTGAAAGGTCACAGCGGCTGGTCTGTACGGCAGTTTTGACGCAGAGAATTAAAGATCGAGCTCATGATCTACGCATCACTCCGATTCGAAACCTCCACTCCATCCTCAACCGAACTGACACTCTTATCCGAAATGGAGTAGTAGTGAACGGAAGACAGGGTGCTATATGCCTTCTTTGTCGCTACAGGGGAAGACCCTCAAGAATTCCTACCCTCCAGCCTTTCTTGTGAGCAGAGTGATGTAGTGTATACTCCCTCCTTGATGCCGGTTACGCAGAAGGTGCATTTCACGGCGGAGGCGTTTTTCTCCGCAATCTCTTTCAAAACACTAGTAGATTAGTCAGAAGACAACAGACAAAACAGTTTGGCAGTATTCGGCGTGATGGTGAACAAACTGCACAGGAAGGGGATTGTCAGCGACTCCTTCTCCTGCTTGAGGTGCTGCTCGGCAACCACCGTGTACTGGGACAAGTCGATCGACATGCGAACGGGAGTGTGATCATTCAAACAGAACAAAGGACAACGCGCCACGTTACTTGCTGCTGACGATGATGTGCGTGAGGAACTCCTGGATCCGGAAGGATACGAGCAGCGAGCACAGTCCCTTTTGCAGCTGCTGCGTGGGCCGTAGCGTCGCCTCCTCCGCTTCCCGCAGCGCCGCGTAGTCTGCGATGCCCAGCTTCGCCGTCACGTCCTGGTAGATGGAGTCGATCGAGTCCTCGCTGGACTACGCCTCACTCCCGCGACACAGCGCCACCCGCAGGTACTGCTGCTTCGCCAGCTGCTTCAGCGCCAGCAGCATCGACCGCGCGTCTCCCTTCAGCAGCGCCGCGAACAGCTCCATCCAGCATGCCTTCTCGATCTCTCCCTGCGCCTCACGCCGCTCCCCGTCACCCACCTCGCACTGCAGCAGGTTCGCCATGTTGTTCACCACCGCGTCGCCGTCGTCCTTCGCCACGCACAGCAGCGCCTCCACCGCGCGCACGTCCGTCAGCGCGTCCAGCCGCAGCCGGCCGCCCAGTCCCTCCTCCTCCAGCCGCAGCGAGCCGTACACGTACGCGCGGTCGTCCGCCGGCTCGAGGCCGAACAGCGCCGCCACGTGCCGCCCCGAGATCACGAAGTCGACGGCATGTGGCGAGGGACCCAGCAGCGGCGTGCGTGCCAGAAGCACGGATCGGTCCTGCATCCCGTCGCAGAGGATCGACACGACCTGTTCCAGCCCTACGCTGTGAGCGGTGTGAAGCGACTACGCATCAGGGACGCGGCGCACACGGGGTCGGACTCCACGTGGATCTGGAAGAGCTGCATGGTTTGCACCAGCGAGCACCGCAGCATTGCGTCGAACACTACGAGACAGGCCTACCATGCCGCCCACGCTTCGGAGTGTCCTGGCCCAGCGAGAGAAGAATCGCCCGCAGGATGTCGCCCGCATTCTGCACGCTGGCCCGCAGCGGCACGGACTCCTGCGAGATGGAGCGGAAGAGGAGGACGGGCGACACGGCGGTGCGAATGTCCAGGTGGCGGACCGTGTTCTGCGGTTGACTCCTTATCTCAAACCCACATCGAGGTTGAGGTTCACGGTGATGGTCCCGTGGATGCACACGAACGCGTCGACGCTGTTCTGCCTAGGGCTCAGCACCGCGCGGAAGCACCACCCCCACGCCCGCCACTGGCACACGCAGCGGTCCGACTCGAAGATCATCGTGTCCTCGTCCACGCGCAGCGCCAGCTTCGCCAGGTACGACGCGATCTGCGGGAACAGCGTCTTCTCGTTCGCCACGCTCGCCAGCAGCTCCTTCTTGCTGGAGAAGGTGCAGTAGCCCGCGCCGTCCGCCGCGCCCACGCCGCGGAAGGGAAGGCACCCGTGCACGTCGTCGGCGAGCCGCCGCGCGGTGTCCAGCTCCGCGAGGTCGTACTGCACCCAGCGCGCGATGAGCCGCTTCACCAGCTGCTTCTGCTCGTAGCGGTCAGTGCCGTCCACATAGTGCGAGAAGCGGTCGAACTCGTTGACCGGCCGGCCCGGCGGCTCGTCCTCCATCTCCCGTGCGTGCACGGCGGCGGCGGTGAGTGGGAGCGGCAGGGCGCGTGCATGCACGGCGTCCCAGTCGACGCCGAGGAAGAAGGGGTGGGCCATCACGTCGCGGATGCCGCGGTGGCCGAGGCGCTGCGCGGGGTCCTTCTGGAGGAGGAGGTGGACGAAGTCGCAGGCCTGCGGCGAGAGGAAGGGTGGGAGGACGACGGGCCGCTGCACGATGTGGCGGAAGATGGACTAGGGGAGAGGCGGGGAGCAGCGCGCACGTTCACGGAGTCGCCGCTGAAGGGGACCACGCCGACCATGAGCTGGTAGGCGAGGATGCCCAGCGACCAGAAGTCCGTCTCCATCTCGTGGCCCTTGCGGCTGATGATCTCTGGGGACTGGGTGTGAGCGTGCCTGCGCCGCCTACCATGAACTCCGGCGTGCCAACGATGCTGTAGGAGCGTTCGCCGGGCGCGGCCTTCTTGCTCATCCCGAGGTCGGTGATGATGATGTGCCCGCTGTTGGTGAGGAGGATGTTCTCCATCTTCAGGTCGCGGTAGATGACGTTGACGGAGTGGAGGTGCTCCAGCGCCACCACGATCTCCGCGAGCTAGCGATGAGGGCGGGGCGGAGCGCCCACGTAGCACTTGGCGTCGCTCTCCTGCAACCGGTTGTAGGACTGCGCCTGCACGAGGGAGAACAGGTCGCCGCCGGAGTAGTAGTCCGTCACCAGGTAGATGGAGGTGGCGTCCTGGAAGCAAAACCGGAGTTTGACAACGAACGGGCTGTCAATGGACTACGGCTGAGGGGCGCGCGCGACGCAAACGGCCAGCAGCTGCCGCTCGCGGATGATTCTGCTCAGATTCACGGGCTTGTTCAGCACCGTTTTGGCGATGATCTTCATGGCGTAGAGAACCCGCGAATCCCTCTTCTGGCACAACCACACTTGACCGTAAGCCCCTTGGCCGATGCAGCACAGCAATTCAAAAGCGTCGACGCTCACGGAGCTGGATTCGGAGTACTGGAAGGAGGGAATGGCTATGGAGTGCGTGCTATTCATGTTGACAATAAAAAGAATGGATTCGGCAGCGAAGGGATCCGACTCGCTTCGTCGGGCATTGGATATCACCAGCTGAAGAAGCGCAGTGGCGCGCTTCCCCTCTTCGACGGTACGTCATTTCCGGGTAACATGCGCGTCGTTTCCAAGCAACAAACAGAATGACAGCTATTAGGCCTTGTTCACCTTCATCATTCCCTCGCTGTACAGCCTCTCGATCACAGCCTTGTAGTACTTCTTGCTGTGGTCGCGCTTCAGCTTCATCGTGGGCGTGAGCATTCCGTTCTCCACCGTCCACGGCTCGCTGTCGCAGTAGATGTTCTTGATCTTCTCGAAGCCCACCAGCTTGCTCTGGTTGGCCGTGGCGGTCATGGCCTCGAACATCACCGCGCGCACCGTGTCCAGCTTGCACATCTCGGCGAAGCTCATGTCCGCCTCCTCCATGCCGCGGTTGCGCAGCTCTCTGCGCAGCTCCGCCTCGTCGGGCACCACGATGCCCACCAGGAAGGACTGCATGGAATCGCCATACACGAACAGCGAGGACACCAGCGGGCAGTCCTGGTACACGGCAGTGATCTTGTCCGGCGAGATATACTCTCCCTGCGCCAGCTTGAAGATGTCCTTCTTGCGGTCGATGATCTGGATGCACCCGTTGGGCCGCCACAGCGCGATGTCGCCGCTGTGATACCAGCCGTCCGCGTCGAACACCTCCGCGTTGATGCTGTCGCGCTTGTAGTAGCCCTTGATCACGTTGTACCCGCGGTAGCACGCCTCGCCGCGCCCGCAGCACGGCACGCCCGCATTGACCACCGCGCCCGTCTCGTCCACCTCGCGCCCGTGCACCTTGTCCGTCACCAAGTAGCCCATCTCCGGCACCGACACCAGCTACGCCTCACGCGCGCTCCCGACGCCCACTCTCGCCTCGGCGCAGCAGATGATGCCGCCGCAGTGGCCCACGGTGGCCATGTCGTGCATGAACGAGCAGCAGATGCCGCCGCCCGTCTCGCTGAGACCCAGGCCCTGGATCACGGGGCAGCCGAAGATCACGCGCAGCAGGATCAGGCACTCGTCGCTGATGGGCGCGGAGCCCGTGACCATGAAGCGGATGCGGTCGAAGCCCAGCGTCTCCTTCACGCCGTTGAACACCAGCTTGTCGTAGAACGCGTGCTCCAACTGGTTCGCCTGCAGCAGGTTGTGCCGCTACGCCTCACGCCGCGCACCCGCGCCCACCTTCGCCTCCACCGCGCGGTTGAACAGCGCCTGCTTCACGCCGCCCGCCTTGCGCACCTTGCCCATGATGCCGTCCACGATGCGGTTGAACAGGCGCGGCACCGACGCGAACACCGCGGGCCGCAGCTCCTTGATGTCGCTCACCAGCTTCGTCGTGTCGCCCTATGCATGACATGTGATAACCACACGCACCTGATAGAAGCCGATGCGCGCGCCGAAGAAGGTCATGCCGCACTGCACGAAGTGCTCGAACACGTGCGCCATGGGCAGGTAGGACAGGTGCGCGTCCGCGTTGGAGAACCCACCGATGGTGTTTATGTAGTCGATCACCGCCGTCGTCACCGCCACCATGTTCTCGTGCGTCAGCATCGCGCCCTTCGGCACGCCCGTCGTGCCGCTCGTGTAGCAGATCATCGCCAGGTCCGCGCCGGTCGGCGGCGCGAACGCCTCCTCGGGCAGGCCGCGGCCCTCCTCCACCAGCTGGGCGAAGGGGAACACCGCCACGCTGTTCTGCGCGGCACACTCCCGCAGCTCCGAGGACACCTCCCCCACCACCACCAGGTTCTTGATGATCGCGAACCGCGCCGGGTCCGTCTTCATGCAGTTCAGCAGCATGAGGCCGGAGGCGCAGGTGCACAGCACGGTCTTCAGCTCCGCCTCGCTCACGATCGTCCTACCGGTGAGCGCCGCGCCGCTCGCCTCACGCAATGGCCTCAGGGCCCAGCGTATCGTAGAGAGGGACCACCGTTCCCTTCAGCAACCACACGGCATACTCCGAGAGCACAGCCTCGGGACAGTTCTTCACAAAGTGGCCCATCGTCCGGATCTACGCCTCACACCCCGCTCGAGCCGCTACCGGCTCCCCATCCGATCGGCGGGACGTGCCGTCGGTCACGGACAGGAGATCGTGCTTCTTCAGGGCGCGGGCGTAGGCCTTCATGATCTCGTTACACTCGACGTACCTAGGCGTCACGAGGGGGGAAGAGGGCGACGATTGCCAGACGAAGGGACCGGCGTTTCCATCCACAACCTCGCGGTGGCCGAGGAAGCCACCTTCCCCTGCCTTGCTCAAACCCTCCCTACGCGTGACGCGACGAAAACGGGGAAACAGGAAGATGTCGTAGAGATTCACAACGCTCTCCTTCGGACGGAACTTGAAGTGATTCTCGAAACCGGGACAGCGGTAGATAGGGCCCTAGCGAGTTCAGCAGGCAAAGCGCCATTACAAGTCCCTTGGCATCATTTTCGGTGTTGGGAAGGACAGATGCGTAGGTATACTCTAACGGAAGGTGACTGCTGGTGCAACCCATGGAAATAATGGTTATTCTGCGTTGCGTCATCCTACGCCACTCCATACGTCATGGGACTCCAACGCATTCGTGGCACCGTTGCTTTCAAACAGGCCGGAAAACACAATGGAGGAGCAATAAGAGCCGAATAGCACTTGATTGGGGGTATACGCGAACAGGCGAAACGAAGCACCGATGGCACGGTTGGATTGTTAGTGGCACATAGCATACATGGACACTGCAGAAAGCCCCAGGATGAGCAGATGGCTCTTTCAGCTTCCATTCCAGAAAACGGAGCCCTTTTGGCCATCCCGGAAATGGATCCAAAAGAAGAGAGTCTCGTATGATATGCCAGAAAGAACAAAGATTCCACAACGATGGCATCTTTACATTGTCAGCTTTTTGCATATCATGTCGTTCTCCACGATCCTTCCGATGATCCCATTTCACAACAACGAAATGGAGCTCTCCGGAACGCTGTATGCGCTGAGCTTTAGTGGATATTACCTGTTGCAGTTCCTCAGTTCGATTGGGGGAGTCGCCTGATTTGTAGGTTTTGCGTACTGCGAGTGCATCAGCAGTCGGATCGGAAGGCGGAACTCGGTGTTAATCACACTTCTCGGGCTTACAGTGTGTAGGAGCAGCATTCCGGGCTCACTCACAGGCAACTTCTTCTCTTTTTACACAAGCAACCCCCTTGTCTATGTGGCTGTCCGATCGTTTGCTGGCCTGTTTGATTGCGTTTTGTGTATTGCCCAGGTCTACGCCAGCGAGATTTCGGGAAGTGTTGACAGAGCCCAGTGCCTTACCTGGCTTGAGACGCTGAGTAACGCCGCACAGTGCTTCGGCCCCCTCGTCGCCGCTCTTGTTTCTCTTCGGAGCGTCCTGCTCGCCGCGTAGCCCCCTTTTCCTCGCTGGACCCTAGGTTCGTCGGCGTTTTCATCGACTTCGTGAGCCTCGTCTACGCTCTCATCTTCCTCCCGGAGACTGTCGATCTCTTGCTGGAGCGTCGGAAGGTGCGGCGCGGCTTCGGCACGGCGAATCCCGCCCTCAACGGTTCCCTTGCATGATCGTTCTCATTCCTAGCCCCTCTGAACCAGAGTCTGTTGCAGGACGTCGATGCGGGTCATCGCCTCTTCCGCCGCTCATCCCTAGAGAATCCCGGTCAGCGCTCTCCAAACCAGGACAGCAGTCTGCCTCCTTCTTCCCTCTGATCGCTAGGCCGATCGCCGGTGGAGGAGAAGCTGGAGCTGAACTACCTGATCATCATCGCGCTGATCTGCGAGTTCTGCAACAAGTTCCTCTACTCGATCTTCGACACGGTGGTCTGCCAGTACGGCACGCAGAAGCACCGCATGACCGCGCTGGAGTTCACGCTGCTCAGCGCCGCGGGCAGCGCGCTCAACTTTCTGCAGACGGGTCCGCTGTTCTCCTGGCTCTTCAACACGCGCCAGTGCAGTGCGCCCTCCATCGGCACCGTCGCCGGGCTCCTGGGCAGTTCGCGTCGCTTCTCCTCCTCACACACAGCTCTCGCCTGCGCACTCTGTCTCTACGGCAACCGCGCTGTCTACGACGCGGGCAGTGTCCTCCTGCTCGTGGGCTACGGCGTGTATGCCCCCATCACCCCCACGATCTTGGCGGTACGGCCGCGGGCGGCGGTCAACAGTAGACGGAGAGCACGGACGCCACGAGCAAGAAGGCGACGTCGCTGCTGCGAACCAGCGGGCAGCTGGCGCTGATCGCGTCGCCGCTGCTGGTGGAGGAGCTGTTCGCGCAGCAGCGCGACTTCCCGTTCTTCGTGTCGATGGTGCCGGCGCTGACCATCACCATCGTGATGATCATGTGCACCTACCTGCCCGGCGGGCGCGTGGCGGGGCAGGTGCCGCTGCACGACAGTCTGGAGCATCAGCAGAAGGTGGACATGATGAACGACGACAACGAGTACGAGACGGACTTCCTCGGCAACACGGGCATCGCCAGCACCAACAACAGCAAGGAGGACAAGAAGCGACCCACCAAGTACGCCGCGGCGCCCGAGCGACCGCCCTTCGTGAGTGAAGAGGACGGCAACGAGGGCGTCGAGACCTTTTCGCCCATGGTCATGCGCATGCCGAGTAGCCGTGCGGAGATGACCGCCTTCTCGCCCATGGCACTGCGTCTGTCGAGCGCCCGCGAGGAGACGGACTCGGACGAGGAGGACGTGGAGATTTAGGACGTGTTTGTTCAAGAAACAGGGCACGCGTACTTCTTGCGGTCGTTAATATCCAGGGAGACGTCGGTCGTCACGCAGCCGCACTCCTGGATCAGGTCCTTCACCGCCTGCAGAATGGACTGCTTGAACGTCTCGTTCTCCCAGTCGCGGAACCAGATCTCCACGCGGTGGCTCACCTGCTTGCTGCCCGTGTTGGACTTGTCGATAACACGCGCGCCAGTGATGTTGTTGTCGCCGTCCAGCGATTCCCCGATCAGCCCCATCACGACGGCCTCCCAAAACACGGACAGATTGTTGCGGTCCTGGTCTACACGTCACTCCGTCCCAAAGCGCGCACCGCCAAACACGCACACCACTCGGCCGCCGTGCTCGTTCTCAGGGTCTTCGTATTTCGGGTTCACTCCCTCGGTGAAGATGCACTGACCGATAATCTACGCGTCACCCCAGCGATCAGACCCCACGCGGTCGCTGCGGGTGGAAGTCTTCCCGTCCTTCGTTGTGGTACATTCTACGGTCTTCTCGACACCATCGAAGAACACATCTCTAGGAATCACAAAACGCGGTCGCGAACAACGATATGGCGGGAAGGACCTTCCAGTAGGACCAGAAGGTCTCCAACGTGCCGATGGTGCACAGCTTTTCGAACGAGTTGTCGTAGCCTCGTCGGCGATCCACTTTGTTATCGATAAACACTTGCTCAGACAGCACCCACTTCCTTTCAAGGATGTGGACTCCACTTTCACTATCACTCATTCAGAAAATGATCTTCCTTTGAGAGGTTGCATGGAATCATTTCTTTGCAGTGCACAGCACAGACGGGAGGAGAGCGCGCGGCAATTCCACTCCATGGTCCAACAAACAGAGCAACTAAAGGGTGTGTACATATGAACTTCAAACTACAGAATACGTCGCGCCGAGTGCTTTAGCAGTGATACTTGTACCAACGTCTCTTCTCGATGCGTTCGCGAGCAGAAGTTACACAGACGCAGTGCCCGGAGTAAGCGCCGAGGCACGCCGTCGCCACGGACGCCATGATGCGGACGCGCTTGTCCTTCGAGTTGGCTACAGGTCAGCGATGAAGGAAAGGGATACCAATGAAATAACCGAAGGGAGCGAACACGGCAGTGAAGGCTCCCATGATGGCGAACTCCTTCTTTCCAAACTCCTTATGGAAAGGCTCGTAGTTGTCGAGTGTCTGAGGATCGTACGTGGGGTTCGACATTCTTGGCTCGAAAAGGAGAAAACTCTGTCGTGATTGCTTGACGCAAGGATTGCACCCAAGCAGGAATCGAATACTCGGAACCCGTTTCACCCCTCCACTCTGTTTCATTCGATGAAAACAAACAAATCACGTCCGTTTGGTACCTTTTACAACATAAAACTGCTTTCTACAGCGTTAGAATAGGGTTGAGACTCTACAGCGCGTCTCTTCGCTGTGCGTACGTGTCCCGCTCTTCTTTCCGTCCCGTCTCCTCGCACAGCGTGACGAGAATCGAATACTAGGTTTTATTCGCAAAACCGTCGATCACAAAACCCAACAGGTCGGGTGTGTTCCCGTACAGCCGTTCCATACTATTCACTAAACCAAGACCATTCCTGCAGGCGCCTTCGACATCCTTCCTCTGAGGCGAGTCACGTGAACCTACGCCGCTCGCTATACGCAGCGAAAAGAGCTGGAGTCGGGCCTGCACGTACTCCGGGTACTCCTCCGGGTAGGTTGCGCCCATCAACTTGCACAATGCCGTCGTTTGGTTGATCTGCTTCTGCAACTCCTCCAGCGGCATCAGCTTCATGCTACACCTCAGCACACACTAATGAGGGAACAGGACGTTCATCGCGTCGAAGGGAATCGTCGCGCTGAAGGGCGCGAAGACGCTCCACCGGTCCTTCACCTGCACCGCGGCTCCGCACGATTTGCACACGAACTCCACTACCGCTCACCCCTCCCCCTCATCATCACATGGCATCGCATCAAGCGACAGCAGTGACGGCACCATCACACCCCCGCACCGCCTCGTGCACCGCACGCCCATCCGCATTCGCTCCTCCTCCCACGCCGCGGCGTCCGCCCCCTTCATCTCACGCCTCACTTCATCTCTCACCGAACACACGGCACAGCGACACAAGAAGTCGTGGGCCTGCAGCAGGTGCGCGTGCCGCACCGGGGCCACACGCCGGCTGTCCACGTATGACACCGTGATCTCAGTTCCCGCGGGGATCGGCGTAAGTGCGCGGACCAGCAGTTCGTTGCCGGCGAAGACGAAGCAGGCGTTGGGGAGGCAGCTGTGGTTGATGAGGCTCGCCAGAGGGTAGATGCCCGTGCCGCACACGTGGTGACTCGGCATGTGAATCGCGATGCGGTTGTAGACCACTTTGCGGAAGAAGCGTGTGACGAAGAACAGGCGGAGCGCACTGGGAAGGGGCTGGCCGACAGCCTGGATGAACTGGTCGTGCAATGCCGAGACGAAGGTCTGCGAAAACCCGCGGACGGCGAGACTGCGGTCGAAGCAGAAAAGGTGCTGCAGCACCGCCTCGTCCGACAACTTGGACGCGGACAGCGAGGACACGAAGGTGATCAGCTACGCGTCACGGACAGGATTGGCTCCAACGCCTTTATACGATTCGTAGAAGCTGAGGAGAGATTGGAAGGAGGTGGCTGTGTTGCGGTTGGTGAATTCGTTCATGAAGTACAGCATCGCCGGACTGTAGTCACGGATCGCGTCCTTATCCATTTTCATCGCGGGTGAGTTATACTCGGTGGAGTAGGCGCCCTTGCGATCGTTGATGAACACCTCGAACGTTTTCAGCAGCAGCGTGTACTCTCTCTGGTGGTTCTGCAAGCCCGGAATGGAGGACGACCCCGCCTCCATTCCCTTGTACTCGGGACACAGCAGCTTGTGGTACTTCCTACGGATAACGGAGAAGCAGGAAGTGCACCAGTCACAAAACTGGCAGTCTCTGCAGCAGTACTTGGCGACGTGGCAATTGGAGCAGCTGGACATCTTGCCGATCTGGAAACAGTACGAGCAGATGGACCTTCCCGTTTCGTACAGCGGAGCGCAGGAATACGGATAGCACAGCAGAATGCACTCCCCTTCTCCTGAATCATAATTGAAAGCCCTACCCTTTCCGATTTCTCTTGTTGCCACCAGTCCGAAGCCAACATCGCCATTGATCTTCTGGACGGTGAGTCCTCTCGCAGCGCTAAGGTCGTTCTTCACCCTGTCCAGACTCCAGTCCCATGGCGGAGTTCGCGGCGCCATTGTGTAGATTAGTGAATGACCATTCCAACGCTGCGTGCAAACAAACAGCGAATCACTCCTTCTTAGAATACACCTTCGCCTCACGCCCCGCACCCTCACCTACAAACTCCTTCAAATGCGCGTAGGATATGTGATTCCTCTCGATCGACTCCCTGCAGAAGCGCTTGTACTCCTCCCGCTTGCTACCCTCAACACCGCCTTCCGCCCTCACTCCTTCTCGTACTCCCGCGTCTTGCGCATCGTGATCAACCGCCGACTCACGCTCGTCTGTAGCTTCTCCTCCGCGTTCGCCAGCAGCTCCAGACCCGGGTGCTCCGGCACCTCCTTCTCACCGTGCCTACCCTTCACTCCGCCCGCCGCTCCTACTCGCCGAAGGTCGGCAGCAGGTACGCGATGCGTCCGCCCAGCACCAGCGTGCGCGCCGCGCAGTCCAGCAGGTCCACGATCACGTCGTCGGGGTCGTACACCTCCGTGCGCGGGATGTGGCCCTCGCGCACCTCCAGCGGCGGGTTCTCGTGCACGTGCGTGCAGGTCTTTCGTGCGCCCGCACGGATTCCGTACGGCGGGTCGCACAGGATGCCGTCGATGCTACTCCTCACGCCCGCACGCCTCCTCCACCAGCTGTCGAAGCGCAGCGGCAACGCCGACAGGTCCGCACGAATCAGCTCGGGGTACCGCAGTCCGTACTGGTCGAAATTGGTGCGCACGCAATCGCCCTTCTTCCCGCGCTTGATGCCCTTGAGCACGCGCACGTCGATGTCCATGCCCACGCAGTGGCTGCCATGGGCTGTGGCTGCGATGAGCAGCGAGCCCGTGCCGGCGAAGCAGTCCCACATCACCGCGCCGGGCCGCGACAGCACCTGGTTGGACATGAGGAAGGCCAGCTCCGCGCAGGTGGAGGTGGGGCCTAGGCGTGAGGTTGTGCCGGTGCCGTCACCGATGTATTTGCGCTTCTTGAGATCGAAGTCGCGGTTGATGGTGCGCTGTCCCGTCGCCACGAAGCGGCCCATGTACACGGAGCGAAGGGCTGGGGATCAGGGGGCAGAGGGACACTCACTCTCGCCGATGTGGCCGTAGTCGAACAGAAGGACGATCAGGAGGGAGGGATTCTTCATGCGGATGGGGCCAGGGAGAGAGAGCTTCTTCCCGATGGACTCGCAGAGAGCCATCTGCTCCGTTGCGGGAATGACCTTTCCGAAACTCTCCACGCACATCTTCCACGTCACCGATGTCTACGCTGAACGTCGAAATGTTAATGTACGTTATTGTATCGTTTCGTGCACTCCTCGGGAATCGCGGAGAGCTCTTCCTGGAGCCGTTCAACGGAGGGGCAGCACAGCCAGTATTCATATATTCCCTTAATCAGAACGGCACGTGATGCGATCTGCATATAAATGAAAAGGACAATTCAAACCGCCTGCGCCACATCATCGCTGGGGAGGGTGATCGGTAGGAAGGGCGACTCTTCGCGGTAGTCCTGTCTATTGTGTAAAGCAAGAAAGGTGAAACGACGCAGAATAGCAGTCTTCGGGTTTCAGGTGGTTGAGCTCGAGCAACGAGTTGAGCTCGGGTAGCCGAAACTGCAGGTAGGAGTGGGCGAATAGAATGAGATACCTCATTTTTCTCTTTGTTTTTGGAATGGAAAAGGCGCCGATTTCCGGCAGCGCTTCATCTCCGTCATTAACTCGGCAGTTTCAAAGCGAGAATGTTCGGTCGATTATCTCGACCATTGTGCAGCGTTGCAATGTGGACCAGGAGCCCGGGAAGGATCATTCCACGGTTCTATTCTTCCCCTTCCTGGAAGAATGGCTTCATCATGATGTACAAATTCAGGGGTTTGTATTGTCGCGATGATTCAGGGATAGGCGAGTCCACCGAGGATGCCTGCGATTTGCTGAAGGAGAAGCTGGGGATCAACAACGTGGCCACCGTCGAAGATCTCGACAATGAGTACTCCGGTCTCGTGTCGTTTGCAGTGGGCCGCTCGTTTAAGTTCCTCCACGTGCTGCTCAATGTTGTGTATGACGCGATAGTACTTGAATGCAATGAACGTTTACAAGATGAGTCTCACCTTCCTGGATGAGAACACAAACCTGCCGATATCCGTGCCGAAGAGCGTGTTCTCCTCTGTCGCGTCGCGGTTTATCGGGGAGAGTCGCCAGACGCAGTCCCTGCTGATCGAGAACACGGACCCGGACACCGACGTGATTCGTTCGTATCCCATCTCCATCCAGGACATCCAAATCAAGCAATACACCCAGACGCCTCAGACGAAGGCCCAGATCGTGCTCCGCTGTTTGCAAGGCTGCGACGTGACAACGCTTCTAAAGGATATGGAAACGTCCCTGAAGCGGGCCACGCGAAGCCCCGTGTCGATCATTCCTCTCTCTGTCGAACGCAGCGAACACTGCGGTTTGCCGGAGTCTTCTCCCATGTGCATCGACACGGAGTGGGTTTTTGCGGGAAGGTCTCACTCCTAGGGACATTAACAATCTGGAGTTCATTCACAACTATGTGGCGCCTTGGTTCCTGCTGAACGAGATTACGATGCTGAAGCACCTCTCTGTCGCCTATTTCGAGAACCATAGTAGCACTCCCGTTCCGCATTGACCCTCAGAACTCTACGAGCTCCTCCACCGCGCCCACAACCTCCCCACGAACGAGGAGATCCAGTTCTTCGAGCACATCACGTGGAAGTGGCGCTGCGGCTTGAGAAGTAGGGATGATGAGCCCACGCCGATTAAGCCTATGGATGGACTAGAGGTGGTATTGGTGTGTGCTCCTCGCAAGGTGCTGAAGGAGGTGGATTTACGCGGGAAGAGGAAGATGAGTGGGAATCGCGAGCGGTTGTGAGGCGTAGTCACCATTCCGCGGTCCTTCTGCGGCATCGGAAAGGTTGTCGGCGAGGGTCAGCATCACGAGAACCGTGCGAATGCGGTGGCAGCGTAACGCGTAGTGCGATTGGAGACGCAGCTCCTCGTCCACCCGTCTCCCGCCATCCTGATCAACACGGAGAACGTGAAGAGCAAGCAATACTTCCACAAGTCTAGGAAACCAACGATTTGCGTCTGTTTGCTGAAAACACATCCATTTCTCCTTTTGCAACGCACGTCCCACGAGCGCAACGGCCTCCTAGGAATCACTGCAGAGGAAGAGACAAACCTCTGCTGTCGGGAAACAGTACTTCTCCCTCTTGGAGAAGAGCAGCGTGTCCTTGTAGTACAGGTCGAAGATCTCCGTCTCAAACCAGTTTATGACTGCGCGGTAGAGCAGGTAGAAGCCCAGCAAGATGGTGAAGCGATTCTCCTTCACAAATGAAACGGCAGTGGAAGACGGCATCGGCAACTAGGATGAAATAGCAGCTTTCAAGCCAAACCAGGGTGAAGACCACGATCAGCACGGCGAGGGCTCGAATGGTGTTCAGAACGGTCTACGCTTCAGCAGCATAGTCGCTCGCTACGGCATGGTACGCGGGAGCGGGAATCGCTTCAAAGCCGATGGTTCCCGACAGTTCCGGGTATGCCTCCTTCAGAGCGTCGCGGATCCGTGCGTACCGATCCCGCGTTGCATTCCCGTCAAACGCCCTCACGACCACCGTTGCGTTTTCGTCATTCTTCCCTTTCATCGGCAAAGCAGGATTTGCACAGCGGATGGGAAAAAGAAGTTCTCTATGAAGAGCCTTTATCTCAAAAAAGCGCCCACATGGGGGCTCGAACCCCAGACCGTTAAGTTAAAAGCCTAACGCTCTACCGACTGAGCTATGTGGGCTTCAAGTGAAACGGCTGCTCGGAGGGTATTCGTAGCCGATCTGAACACACACGCCCTTTTCTCCTCTCCTGTTAGGTGCAAAAGAGCCGCGGATGCTTCCAGTGTGCACAGAATGCGAGAAGGGAGGCGAACTCGTGCAGTGCGTGGGTGGATGCCGTCGTTTCTTTCACCTTGGCTGGTACCGCTTTTGTATCCCGCTCACCCCAGCATTCACCAACCCGTTTTGAATCCGAGGAAGTGGATCTGCTCGGACTGTGAAAAGCATGTCGTATGTGCTGAAAAGCCGGATAACGAGTAGCACCGCTGCTGCCAGTGCCATCGGTACGCCCCGGACAATTCTCTCCTTCTGTGCTCCTTTCCGGACTGCAGCAACTACCTCCACGTAGAGTGCGTGCCCACAAGCGAAACGTGCGTATATGAACCCTCATTCGTCTGCCCCGCTCACTTTTGCTCCTTCTGCAAGCGTCTTGGGGATTCCACCCACCCGCTGCTGCACTGCACGCGCTGTGTGAAGTCCTACCACACGGAGTGTCTTCCCTCGTACGTAGCTCCCATCAATGCGGAGCTCTTCGTTTGTATGCGGCATCGCTTCGTTTGCACTGTGGGGTCGATTCACTGTAGGAGCCGGTGCGCCTGCCTCCGCTGACGATGCAGGTGTTGCGAGAGAGACGGGCCCAGGAGGAGGAATCGGCGAACAAGTACATAGACACAGAGTGGAGATGACCAGAGAGTGTCATGCGTAGTATCTCCGCCATTTGCGACTACGACCGTTTCTGCGAGGATTACTACAAGTCGCAGTCCCTCGCGCAGTGGTCTGTTTGTTGAACAAAGAACGAGTAGTGTATTCACAAATACATGACTTACTCAGCCTCCTCGGGCTCCTCCAGCTCCAGCTCCTTCTCCTCCTCCTCCTCACCGTTCTTGCCAATGAGCGTGGGCTGAATGTAGGGAACGACACCGCCTCCGGCAA
>ERZ827156.2342-NODE-2342-length-19761-cov-4.384705_pt1 | contig 19761 bp, 41 predicted proteins | sample MGYA00519919_ERZ827156 | MGnify/ENA primary metagenome ERZ827156 (study PRJEB31778, sample SAMEA3449269) | human gut metagenome | biome: human gut; feature: human-associated habitat; material: faeces | place: United Kingdom | collected 2010/2012 ...
CGTCCAATACTACGCATCGAACATTGCCGGCGTGGGTAGCATGGTCGTGAAAGCGCGGCGCGATCTAAAACGAATAGTATCTTCTTAGTGCCGTGTTTGTTGGATTGAGAGGGTTGCTGCTGGAATCGTGCAAAGAACCGCGGTTCGCTTCCCCAGATCGCCCCTGTTTTTGGCATGGCTGCATTTTGGCTTCCTGCGCAGTCAATAGCGATTATCATCTTGTGCAAACGATTCTCTTGCGATGGCGCAGACAGTGAAGACTATTGTGAAAACCCAGAACGGTGCTAGCGCTGGTGCCTATGGTAATTCGAAGGTGACTGGAATTGAGCTGTTTGAATTGGCCTATTCGCATGACCTCTAGCACTCCCTACTCTGTTCTTGTGACTAGTGTTGTATTTGTTGCGGGCGTTGTTGTTCTTCATCTCCTCCACAAGCTCTTCTAAATTCCCTCTGGACTTGTTGATCTATGAAAGATAATATCATACGGTTATATTCGCTCTGTTTGTTGCCGATCTCTTCTTTCCCTTTTCTGTTTGCCTCTCTCCTTTTCCTCCAGAGTGCTGGCGAGTCGTGCGTCCTTGTTTTCTCCTCCCTGCTTCTATCTCGTCGATGGTCGCATCATCTGTGTCTCGACTGCAGTCACTCCTTCATGTCCTTGGACTCGGAATAAGCGCTCCGGTGAAGCGAACAAATCGGCGAGAGAAAGAGTAGTAAGAACCGTCCTTGATGATCAAGCAGGACGACCACTGAACGTCAGTATCTTACTCCCCTTTCATTTTTCTTTTCGGAGAACCGCTTTTCAATGGAGTGTAGGGGGTAGTCGGCTTCGAAACTCACTCATAGCAACAGGCGTAACGATAGAGGACGTGAATCCACATGTGAGAAGTGGAGAAACCGGCGGTAATACCTAGTTGATTGAGGCACAGTACGCCGTGCGTGGTCAAATTTGTGTGCGAGCTCAGGAGATCGAGAAGGATCTCAAAGAAGGGAAGAAGTATCCCTTCTCTTCTCTTGTCTACTGCAATATTGGCAATCCCCAAGTCGCATCCGTGGCGGTGTGTGATGGCTAGCAGTTGCATCAGAAACCCCTTACCTTTGTGAGACAAGTCCTTGCCCTGACGTCGTATCCCGATCTGGTGAACCTGGTTCCGGAAGGAACGTTTCCCACCGACGCAGTGGAGCGTGCGCAGCAGCTGCTGAATGCGAACCCTGGAGGCAGCGGCGCGTACAGCGTGAGCAAGGGCATTCCTTTAGTGTGTAAAGACGTGGCCGATTTCATTTCTCGCCGCGATGGCTACCCCTGTCCCGCGAGCGAGATCTTTTTATCGAACGGCGCGTCGCAGTCTGTTCAGAACGTGATGATGGTTTTCTCCGGCCATCCCGACGATGGTTTCTTGGTTCCCATCCCGCAGTACCCTCTCTACTCTGCCACCACGTCTCTTTACGGCGCGAAGCTCGTCGGCTACTACCTCGACGAGGAGAATCGTTGGGGCCTGGATCTGCAGGAGCTGGAGAAGTCGATCGCGTACGCGAAGGAGAACCACATCCACTTGAAGGGCCTCGTGATCATCAACCCGGGCAACCCGACCGGCATGGTGGCGATGGATGGCGATGCTGACGCGTAGTGCCTGAAGGAGGCGGACATGCAGGACTGCATCCGCTTCTGCATCAAGCACAAGCTGGTGCTGATCGCGGACGAGGTGTACCAGGAGAACATCTACGTGGACACGGCGCACTTCGTGTCCTTCCGCAAGGCGGCGCTGGACATGGGCGAGGAGGGCAAGTGTGCCCAGATCGTGTCCTTCCACAGCATCAGCAAGGGCTTCTTCGGCGAGTGCGGCCGACGCGGCGGGTACATGCAGGCGATGGGCTTCGACGCGGCGGTGCAGGCGCAGCTGGTGAAGCTGTGGTCGATCAACATCTGCTCCAACGTGGACGGCCAGGTGGCGCTGGACGTCATGGTCAACCCGCCCAAGGAGGGCGAGCCGTCCTACGCGCTGTACCGCGCCGAGCGCGACGCCATCCTGTCCAGCCTCAAGCGCCGCGCCACGCAGCTGTGCTCCGCGCTGGACGCGCTGCCGGGTTTGAGCTGCCACCCCATCGACGGGTCGATGTACGCGTTCTTCAAGGTGCTGCTGCCCAAGAAGGCGGTGGAGGAGGCGAAGGCCCGAAAGGTGAAGCCGGACTACTTCTACTGCGAGAAGCTGCTGGAGAACACGGGCATCGTGACGGTGGCGGGCAGCGGCTTCCACCAGAAGGACGGCACGTACCACGTGCGCACCACCATTCTGCCACCCGAGGAGCAGATCGAGTCGGTGATTATGCGCATCAGCGCCTTCCAGAAGTGGTTTATGGATCAGTACAGTGAGTTGCATGTTTGTTAAACACGAGCATAGGGTACAAGTTATAACTCGGGGCCTTGCCACCCCTCGCGCGTGAGAGGGTGCTTAGCGAGCTTCGACACGATCTCCGCATCTGTCTCGCTCTCCAGCGCCTTGAGGACCGCCTTCATCCCGTAGAGCTGGCGCGTCTTCTTGTCTACGCCTCATCCGCACGCCCTCCACGCACCAGGCTCGTCCAGAATGAGGTCCACCACACACTCGCGCACGCACGCCACGCGGTCGTGGGCCAGCATCACAATGATGGGCCGAATCATCTTCTTGAAGGAATGGGAGGACAGCAGCCTCTTCAGCTGCGGGCAGCACAGCAGGAACATCTCGCGCGTGTTGTACTTGGGGGACTTCGCGAACAGGATGATCTGGAACACGTACACCACGCCTCGCTTCGCGTTCGCCTCCATCGCCGCGTTCAGCACCACGAAGGTGCACGCCGCCCTACGCCTCACCGCACCGTCGCACTCCCACGTCTCGCGCCGCACGATCTCCACGGGGTCGTTCAGCAGCGTCAGGAACACGGGCGCCACTGCCTCCAGCACCACCGCCTTCGGCAGAATCCCCACCAGCTTCGGCAGCTGCCGCACCACCTCCACACGCATGCGCCACTGCCGCGTCTCGCGCAGGCTCTCCACGATGTGCGCCACGCTCTACGCCTCACGACCACCGCCCGCCGGCACCTCCGCCTGGCGCACGCGCTCCTCCTCCGGTAGCGCCTCGCAGAAGTCGGCGAAGTGGCTGAGCACGCCCGTGCGGACGTCCTCGCGGTCCTCCAGGAAGTGCGCCTGGACCGGCACCAGGAACTTCTGCGCCAGCTTCGGTCCCACGATGCGCGCTACCTCGTGGAGAGAGTGCGCGAGGCTGCGCCGCACGATCGGGTCCGTGTGATGCGAGAGCCGCCCGTACAGGTCGCTCATGTCGTTCCAGAAGCTGTCGCAGGAGGAGAGCGCGCGCAGAACCGCGGGGAAGTAGAAGGCGCAGCACCGGCTGTAGAGGTTGCTGGGCAGGTCGTCCTTGGCGTTGCCCAGCTGCATGTACCGCGTCTTCACATCGTCGTTGATCTGACGATCAAGTCGGAGTCATGCACCCACATTGAAGTGACTCGGAATGACGGCGATCAGGTGGCCCAGCGTCTGCAGCATGGCCTGCTTCACCCAGGTGTTGCTACGGGTCGGTTTACCCTCACTTGCCCACTCGTCGCGAAACAGCTCGCCAATGGTTTTGGTGATGGTCAGAAAGGTCTTGTGCGAGCGGACGTTGCAGAACACCTCCGGGATGACGATGGCACACGCGCGCTTCACCACCCACGACGGGCTCTACGGACAAGGAGAGATGCTGGCGGTACGCGAGCGTTCAGCAGCAGCGCGTTGAAGATGTCCTCCTCCACCTGCTGCACGTCCAGAATCGAGGAGACGGCGCCGAAGGCGAGAATGGCGTGCTTGCGCACCTGGCAGAGCGGGTCCTTGGAGAGCAGCAGCAGCTCCGACACGCCGAATTCGGACATGATTTCGGAGCCCAGCACGCGCGCGGCGCTGCGGAACAGCTTGCAGCCGATGATCTTGTACTCCTTCTCGGGGTGCTGCACATACTATGCTTTAAGGTCGGAGACGACCCTCACCTGCAGGATGAACAGGTAGGTGTACTTCCCCTGGTCATCGCGGTGGATGTGGGAACAGCAGGCCACAAAGGCGTCAATGGCGGCCTTCTGGACGGATTCGGTGATGTCCATCAGCGTCTGCTTGAAGAGAGGGAAGAAGACGTTCTGCGTCAGATCAATCCCCTCCTCGTAGGAATAGTCGAAAAACAGCTGCAATTGAACCCCCCAAACAACGACAACCTTTGCAATGCACTCGAACTGGTTCAAGGCCACGCAGCGGATGCAGTTATCTCTGTCGGCGACCAAATCACCGAGGATGGGAACAATCGTGTCTTTTACGCTCTGGAACTGTCCCTTTTCGCAGCAGTCCTTGATGTCCTTAATGAAACAATACCTAGCACTGAAAATGCACCATCATTCAAACCGCTGCACTAATATGTCGCTGAAGGCGTATTTCCGGATGCGGTCTTCATTGCTCAACGTCATGTCGGTAGCAAACTCGTTGAGAGGATTGGAAGACTCTGTACTATCTTCGAGTTAGTCCATCAAAGAAAAGGAACCATCGATAACAACATCATCAGTGACAGCTTCAAATTCCTCCGAATACTACGAGATGAGAGTTCGCAAAAACAGCGTGCATCTCCGATCTGCTCCATGGACGAATCGATCAAGAGATATTTGACATTCACGACAACCGCGGTTATTCGATGAAACGGGAGGATGCTCAATCAAGGATTGCTGGAAGTGATACTCCATCCATTCGCAAAGAGTGGGGATGAGGAACCAACTGTGGAGATGGCACTAACGGTTGTGTAGATGCTGCCGAATTCGATTCTCTTCGAGATCAGCGGGACATTGAGCAATCCAAAGGCTAGCTGGGATCAGAAGCTGGAATGTCTGAAGAAATTACGCGTATTCGTGAGGGGCTTGGTGATTATGGCGTAGTTGCTGTGCAGCCAGAGTGGAAATGGACTGCTTGCTTCACAAATCGACACGAATATTAAAATGGGGCTGATTGCCTGCGTACTCTTTTCTTCCTCTCCTATTACGGCGTAGGTTTCCGATAATCGTAGTATGCTGGTGACGGAGGCGTGTGCGACGATTGCTGACTTGTGTCGTCTATTTGGTAACGGCTTTTCGAGCGCCGCCATGGAGATGTACATGAGCATCATCGAGAAGGCCGCATCGGGCGTGAGCGTATAGACGGAATGTGGGTATACCCTGTAGACCATTTCGAACGCCGTTACGGAGTGCTGTATTCGCATCGTGTCGTACGTGCGAATGGATCGCTTGATTCCCAACTTGATGCGTTACTTGAAGCATCTGAGGTAGGATCGCTGTTTCTTTCTGACGCTCCAGCGAGAAGGTGCAATTCGTCACTGCGCGCAGCACGGAGGTGATCATCCAGAGTTGGCCCCCCGAATGCATCACCCACTTCAGCGCCCAGTTGACCGAGCTGGTGAATGTGCGCATTCTCTCCCTCCCTCCCCCCTAGACGGGCCTCAAGGCCAAGTCCGCGGAGATCCGCTCCATCTTCAAGTCCATCAACCAGCTGCTGGTCACCAAGTACCCCACGCTCGCTGCCGAGTGCCCGTGTTTCCCGCGCCTCACCTCTAGCGACGCCTCCAGCGTTCGCCGCAGCAGCTACTACACGCACCCCGCCGCGCGGCCGCAGCAGAGCGCCTCCACCTCCATCAAGCACATGTCGTACACGCCCAGCCGCACGGCGACGCCGCTGTCCAGCTCCGCCGCCTCCCTCAGCAAGCTGGGCAGCTCGACCAAGTCCTACTCGCGCCTCCCCAGCGCCACGGCCTCGCCCCACATGAGCTGGAAGCAGGAGAAGAGCAGCCCGCTGAAGTGCGCGCCGTCGGGCACCGTCTCCACCAGCGCCGTCAGCAGGCCCACCATGTACGTCTTCGACTGCTTCGACTGCGTCGCCTACGCCTCACCGCGCGCCTCACCGCCCACGCCGTAGAGGGCCGCCAGCCGCTCCACGATCAGCGGCGCCGCGTGGGCCGCCAGCGCGGGCGTGCAGTTGCTGCTCCGCACCATGTGGCTCAGCGCCTCCACGGCGGTCAGCTGCACGCCCAAGGACGCGTGCGCCAGCGCCGCGATGCAAAGCCGCACGCTCTCCGCGCGACTGGTCTCCGAGAAGAGGTGGAAGCACACGTCGCAGACCGCCACGCACTCCAGGGCGCAGGCCGCGGGCGTCGCCGCGCTCTCCAGCAGCGGCTTCACCACCTCGCGGAAGGCGGCGTCGTAGCTGAGCCCCTTGGCCACGTAGCCGCAGCCGCGCTCCAGCATGCACAGGAACCCGAATAGCTCCTGCTCGCCCAGCTGCGCCACGCTCCGGTACTCGCCCTGCAGGTACTGCAGCGTCGGCTCGCCGAACTGCCGCGCCAGCGTCTCGAACAGCCTGCACACCGCCTTGCGGAGACAGGAGGCCTGCTACGTGTCACGCGCGCCGACCGCCCCCACGTAGGCCGCGTAGAAGTCCTCGTCGTTCTGCAGCAGCAGCGCGCGCAGCTGTGGGCCCAGCGGGAACATGGAGCGCTGCACGCAGCACAGCAGCTGCCGCACGCACGCCGCGTCGTAGAACTGCGCCAGCACGGGCGCGGCGGCGGCCTTGGCGACGAGCGAGGCGACGATGGCGACGACGGCCTCGGTGACGGGCACCAGGTCCTCCCTACACCTCACGCACGCGCGCCGCGCCCACGACACGCCCGGGAGCTGGAACAGCGAGAAGAGCACGGAGTTGGCGAGGGAGGCGAAGGCGCCCAGCAGCGCGTCCTCCACGGGCAACCGCGCCTCGCAGAACTGCTGGATGGACCGCAGGCCCCACTTCACCGCGCGCAGCAACGCCGGCTGGGCGGGCGCCGCCACCTGCTGCCAGCCAGCCAGGCAGAGCTGCACCGTGCCCAGCTGCTGCGCGAACAGCGCGCCCAGCTGCGGCTGGAGCGCGTGGCGCGGCACGGCGCAGACCCCGCGCACGAGCAGCTTGTGCAGCGTCTAGGCGTCAGCGGCACGCGGCGGCGCTACGCTCATCGCGCGGTGCAGCACCTCGCACAGCAGCGGCTTGCTGTCCTCCGCGGCCGCGGGCAGCGAGCTGGCGAGCTGGTAGGCGTAGGACACCAAGAAGGGCGTCAGGTCCTGGACGATCTTGGAAAAGACCTGGCGCTGCCGGCCGATGCGACACGTCGAAAACGAGCGCACAACGCCCAGCAGCGAGCAGCTAGGAGTGGGGTGAAACGGGAGGAAAGTACATGCCCTGGTAGATGAGGAACGGATTATCGGAGGACAGAAGACCGAGGAGCACGTCGAAAAGACTGCCCATGCGAGACGGGTACTCCACTCGGGCCACTCTCGCCACGATGAGGGAGAGCTGGGAGACGAGAGTCGCTTCGTTGAGGGGAATCGACAGCTACGGTTCGCAAACCACCCTTCCCCTACGTAGTCCACCAATTGTGCCGAAAAGAGCTCCTTCTCCTCTTCGCTTAGATAGTTGCCAGTGCTGCTGTTCGAATGCGCCCACCATCGCTGATCCACGCAGTTCTTCACAATAATCACTGCCAAATGGCGGACATTCAGCTCGTATTTGCTGTTGTACACGATTTTCTACGAATGAGACGGGAACTCTCTCCGCCCACCATCATGACTCCCAGAAAGCCGTTCACTTTCTGCAGCTCGCTGATATAGTTGCCAGAGAGGAGCAGAGAGGATTGCGACGGGTTTAGCACTTGTTGGAGAACACCCACCAACATGTCCTCGTCCGCGTCTGTCAGTCGACTGGGGAGTTGCTGTTGCATTGTGTGCTGTGCTTCCAAAAATCCCAGCACCCGGCAGAGAATGAGTGTCTTCAACAAAGCCAGCAACCTAAACAGAAGAAATGTCCTCACTCCTCGTCTTCTTCGTCGTCATCCTCGTCATCGTCATCCTCGTCGTCCTCGTCCTCTTCCTCTTCCTTCTCTTCACCCTCCTCTTCCTCTTCCTTCTCTTCACCCTCCTCCTTCTCCTCGCCCTCCTTCTCCTCCTCCGCAGCGTTGTCCAAGTCAATGGTCTCCTCCTCCACGTCGCTGGGCTCGGCCGTCCTACGCATGAAACAGCGGCGCGGCGCCCACTTGAGCCACTCGACCATGGGCTGCGCCACCTCGCTGAGCTCCTTCAGGAACTTGTCCGTCAGGCAGGAGAAGCGGTGCTTGAGCGGCTTCTCCGCCCACTTCAGAATCACCTTCTCGCTGAGGATGTCCTTGTCGTACATGAACTACGCCTCACGCTTCATTCCGCGCCCGCACCTTCAGCACCGCCGCGAAGTATGCGCGCAGGGCCGGCGTCTTCAGCATCAGCAGCTCCAGCGCGATCAGGATGCGCTCCTCCATCGACGACTTGCTGATGAACTACGCCTCACGCGCCCGCGCCAAACCCACGCTGTGCACCACGCTCCCGAAGCGCTCCAGCGCCGCGGGGATGTCCGCGTAGCTCGCCACGTTCATGCAGATGGCGTAGGTGGCGATGGCCGCGCGGTCACTCACCGACAGCGTGCTCTTGTTCTGCACGTCCTTCACCACGTCGCCCAGCGCCTCCGCCGTCAGCTCCGGCGTGATCGCCGCCGCCACGCTCTGCGCGCACTCCACTACGCGTCACGCCCGCCCGCCGCGCGCACGGAAGGAGGTGGTGGAGGACTTCTTCTCGGAGTCCTTGTCGCGCTTGTGCTTCTTCTCCTTCGAGTCCTTGTCCTTCTTCTTCTTCTTCTCCGAGTCCTTCTCCTCCTCCTCGCCCGTCTTGCTCTTATGCTTCCGGTGCTTCTTCTCCTCGCCCTCCGGGGCCGCGCCCTCCTCGCTCTTCTTTGACTTCTTCTTCTTGCTTCCCTCCGCCGATTTGGTAATCTCATTTATAATAAAGGTGTCTAGCGCGTCAGCTCCACCGCCTTCCCCCACTCATCTTGTTGTCCGCATCGATCGGGGACTCCGCACCGCAGGCAGCGCAGCGGTGGTACAAATCCTTCTTGTGCTTCAGCACGAGGATGGTTTCGGGCAGCTTGCAGCGGGGGCAAAGGACATAAATGTCGATAAACTTGTTCAGGATCTTCAGCAAGTCCCCATTGGCATGGTCACCGTTCACCGACGACTTGTCCTCCTTGGGGTCGTACTTCGACTGCGCTCCCAGCTCGTAGCCAAAGAACTAAGGGCTGAAACCTCCCTCGTCAACAACTACCTTCGGAAGGTACGAAGTGGGGCGGTGAAGTGCGTCCGCGACGGCAGAAGCGTTTACCAGAATTGTCTTGATACCGTTGCCGCGACCCTCCGTCTTGGACTGGAGCTTGGGCATCTTGTAACGATAGGCGGGATCGTTACTGTTACCAATGTTCACAAGAGACATCTTCTACGAAACCGGTCAGTCACGCCCGACTCCCACCACACAATCCAGAAAAGAAGACGGACGCAATCTCTCGCATCCTCTCTCCCTTCGATGGCCACATGATTAGAACCACGATCGCTTACAGTATCGATAATCACTAGGAAGCTGTAGTTTAGTGCCTTCTCCCGACGCGAGAGTCGCGGGAATCTCGCCCTCTTCGCAACCCCCTCGTTCTCGCTCATAACGCCTTTCCAACAAAGAGCAGCGCGCACACTGCCACATAACCAATAAAAATTAACAAGCACAACCGTTCTTTTCCTTCATCTGATCCAGATTCACAGCAGGCGCTACTCCTAAGTCCCCCTCTACACCCCATACATTTCATGCTGGGCTCCTCGTTCTTCGTCTTGCTCAAAATCAAACGACCCATTTCCTGGAAAGCAGTCTCCACGTTTGTTCCGTCCACAGCGCTCGTGATGAAGTATTTGTAGTTCAGCGAGGCAGCGCACTCCTTGATCTCGTCATCGGACACTTGTCTCTTCTCCGCCACATCTCCGTGCGTGCCGATCAGAATGCAGCAGACATCCTCCGCTCCGCTCTACACCGTAAGAGCAAAATCGCAGTCCCACATCTTCAATCTGCTTAATCCACGTGGATATGTTTACAAATGAGGAACGCGTTGTGATATCGAACACCAGCAGGATTCCCTACTCGTTATTTCATCATGCGAGCATCTACAGCAACATCGCGCAAGTACGACTTGGTGATCGCTCTGAAACGCTCCTGGCCAGCCGTATCCCATACCTAGCGCATTATCCGTCGTCCACCCTATCCTACTTCCAATTTGCATGTCTTTCCGTCAATCGACTCCACCTTTGTACGATAGTCAATACCCTACGCACATTATCATCACTGCCGAAATTGGCTACGATTGTGGTATAGAACTCGGCCGAAAAGGTACCCTGTATATAACGGTTGAGGAGGCACGTCTTTCCAACAGCTAGATATCACAAATCGTTATACGCAATAGGGTACCTGAATCGCCGATCAGAGCCACCTTCATTGTCACGTCACAAGGAATCTCCTCCCCTTCCGCAGTAGTACTATTATCCTTATTCATTCTACAGATGATGCGTCAGATCATCAAACCGATACTCTTTCGCTTCGCTTTGCGTTGCTTTTATGAGGGAAACAACAAAGATCCAATAATCGGGTATTCGGTGTCTTTTTCTCCATTCCGTCCCTTTTTGTGGAACTGGCTCTCTTCCATTTCACGCCATGGGTGTGATCAAACCAAACAGTTCATTCTGCACAGGTGCGGAGATAGTATTCCTCCAACTGTTTCACAAAACCGGGATTGGGCCGAACTTGGCTCCTTCGCTCCTACGCATCAACCATCCCCTCCTGTCCCACTCTCACGTACTCAAATGCTTGCTGGTATGGCCACCTGTTTTTCTTTATCAAGTACGCGATGACCACCGAAGCAGATCGGCTCACGCCCAGCTACTCTGAACCCCACCAACTGTAGCTACCTGGCAATGCACAAAAACGGGCTTCTTCTCTTTGAGAGAAGAATCAATCCACTCAAACGCCTGGTCGAAGTGGGCCGAAAGCTCCACCTCCGGGAGGTCGTCCACACTACGCCTCACGCACCGGGCCCTCTCCCACAAGATGCGGTGGTACTGGAACTGGTCCTCGAAGAAGCAGGGAATCTCGATGGACACGTTGACGATGGTGCGCACGCCCGCCGCCTGCAGCCACTCCAGGTCCGCCGCGTTGTACTCACTGCCCAGGAAGAGGCCCGGGAGGATGCAGGAGGCCTGGTCCATCTGCCCGTAGCAGACCAGGATGCTCTCGTCCACGAAGGCGCGGTACTTGTCGCGGTGCTCGCGGTAGCACGAGAACTGCGACCGGATGAACTGGTGCACGTCGCACGGCCGCACCGAGTCCAGATCCGCCGCGAACAGGAACTTCTTGATGCGCTTTGCCATCTCCCGCTTCACCGCGCTCTGCTCCGCCGGCCGCGCCACAGGCAAGGCTGGGGGCTCCACGGCCTCCTTCTCGTCCTCGCTCTCGCTCTCCGACTCGTGCCGGAACACGCGGATCACCGATTCTCTGTGGAGTAAGGACTGTCCAGCCATCTTGTTTGAGGTGTCACAGACGGAGTCACAGACAGAGTCGTTTCGGGAGTCACAGACAGAGTCACACGTAGTATCACTCAGAGAATCACTTACGGCCTCCTCAGTGTCAGCTGTTGGCGGGTCGCCAAGCGAACTGCTCAGCTCCAGAGAGGAAGTCACGCACATGGGGAGGCTCAGGCGGCGGAACCGCGGATTCCCCTTCAAGGCGAAGGGCCGCAACCACTCCACACCTTCTTCCTCCTGGCGAGATGCGTACGCGATGGACTTGTTGACGGTGGATGACAAAGCGACCATCATCCTCCAACCATCGCGGATTGTCTGTGTTTCGATTACTAATCTACCCCTCATTCTATACGCGCACGCAAACATCGTTTCTTTCCCGTAAACCAACTCAATCCGACCGCAGAGCATCCTGATGTTGACGTCATGCCACAGCGGATAGATGGTTGATATCACCCAGTACTGGCTTCTCGAAAAAACGGGTCCCAGAGAGAGATTACTGATAGAAAAGAAGTGTGGGTCCAGTTGATTACTGGGAATGTCCTCGAACACGATCAGGGCGGGAACGTCTTGGACTCCCCGCGAAGACTCGATCAATGCAACGACATAGGCAGTTCCCTTGATGAGAACGTTCTCTACACACTGCACTTGTGCGTTCTACACATCAGTATTGCTTCGGAGAGGCGACATTTCCAAGCTTCTCAGAGAGCGTGTTGGCATAGCCAATACTCTCATCCTTCATCCTCCTCGACAGTGCACTTCAATACAATTACATACAATGAGTCCTTCCTCGGCAATCCAGAAAAAGGACTGATTTTGGTTTCCTGTTGAACTCCACAAAGCCATGTCCTCCCGAAATGTTGTGTTGGTTTCCGCGGGCTACGACGGAGTGATACGCTTTTGGGATATTTCCGGAGGCCATACAAAACGCACGCTCAAGTACGAGGACAATCCGGAGTTGAAGGTGAAGATGGTGTGCACCGATCGCGCCTCATGACGATTAGCCTATCAATTCCCTGGCCTTCTCTCCGGATGGATCCTACTTGGCCGCCTCCTCTATCAAATCGTTCAAGATATACGAAGTGGATTCGGACAGGCAAAGCCCCAAGGTATCCGTTCTGTGCATCGTGTTCCGTAGTACTCCAATCCGGAAGCCCACAAAGCCACCGTGAACAAGATCGGCTTCAACAGCGATGGAAAATGGGTGTATACAGCGAGTGACGACAAACAGTGCAAGATCTGGGATATACGCACTTCGGCTTGCACCATGAGTGCAGAATCGCGCGGAACCATAAACGGTTGTGTGCTTCATCCAAACCAAGCAGTCTCTGGGGAGTTCGTTCATGCGTAGAGAGATATCATTATGGCAGATGAGAGCGGCTTCATCCGCGTGTGGGACATTGTTGCAAACCGCTTCCGTGTCGAGATGGTAGGGCTGTGCTGTCCTTCTGAATGTAGTGTCCCGACGACAAGACGCCCATTCACTCGCTCTGCATCAGTCCGAACGGCGAGACGGTACTCGTGCAGAACGGCGCTGAGCCGTAGCTGGTGGCCTGCAGCAAGAAGGGCATTGCCTACGTGTGGATGTACTCCGAGTGAGGGCGGCGCGGCGAGCTAACCCCCAGCGCCTCCATCCAGCCACGGACGATGATCCGCGCCCACGACAGCTACATTCTGAGCTGCTGCGTGAGCCCCAACAACCAGTCGCCATCGCGGCGAGGCGTCAGGAGTAGGATCCTCGCCACGGCGTCGGCAGACCGCAGCATCAAGCTGTGGAACACCAGCACCTTCGAGAACATCGCCAAGCTGATCGGCCACGAGGCAGGCGTTTGCGGGCGGGATTACCGGTAGAAGTACGTGTGGGACTGCTGCTTCTCCTGCGACACGAAGAACCTGGTGTCCTGTCCGCCTCGCGCTGCCCGCTCACCTCTAGGCTCTTCCGACCACACCTGCCGGCTGTGGGACATCAAGTCCGGGAGGATCGTCCGCCACTACACGGGACACGAGAAGGTCGTGTCGTGCGTTGCCCTGTACGAGCGCTTCTCGTGGGTTTGTTACAAACACGCCAAATGAAAGGGAAGTCGTCCTCCTCCGAGCTCTCTTCCTGCTTCTTCTCCTGCTTCACCTCCTTGTGCTTCAGCGAGTCCTCCTTGATCTTCACCAGGTCGTGCAGAGATACCACCGTGCGGATCAGCGAGCTCAGGAAGAGCACCTACGCGTCACATCGCCCCACGGCCGCCACCATGTACGTGTCGTTCATCTTCGTGGTCATCGACTCCTGGATCACGTCCAACTACCACTCAGCTCCACCGCCATCGCCCACGTGCAGATTCGGAAGGGCGTTCACGATGTTCTGGATCTCGTACAGGATCTCGCGATTCGGAGGGTTCTCCGCGGAGCACGACTCCAGATACTGAATGCACGTCTGGATTCGGTCGTCGATGCCGCGCAGCGACACTACCTTGTCATTGATCTAGCCATCACCCCTCTCCTCTTTCTTGACTTGGTTGTAGATGGACACGACGGACGCATCTCGGATGCCACGCAGGATGTGCTCCACGCCGGCTTCCTCGATCGGCAGTCCCTCGATGCGGACATTCAGCTCGCTGAACATGCGCTCTCCCTCCTTTCCGTTCTATAGGTGATACGGCTCTGATGACCCCACCTTGTCGACCAATTCCTGTGTGATGTATGCCTTTGCCGGAACGTCTCCGACCTGGTTGTGGATGTCCAGTGTAACATATACCTACCTCTCACGCACTGTGAAGGATTCTACGGGATTCTTGCAGTATTTCCGGAACATTTCATCGATTTCGAGGTCAATGGCGTTCAGCTTGTTGCTTGAGCTATAATAGCCGACGATGTTCTCGCGGACTACGGATCATCACAACCGCCGTTGCTCACTGTTAATGCGCTTCTGCATCTTTTCAATTTTGTCCAGGTAGTCCGTATCGAGGAACCATACGTTCGTCGTTTTGTTCTCTTCAAAAGGAACTACACTTCACACGCGGTAACGAAGACTACTGGCAAACGAGGTCGTGCAATCCACGACTCCGCTCTGGCAAGAGCCAAGCAGAACGCCCACCACTCTTCCTTTTGACATCTTCGACATTCTCTTCACATGGTCTGTGATACCGAGCAGAACGATAGGGTGGACAATCACCGTATGAATAGAAGACATCTTCTTCAGTGAATTACTGAGCCTGTTGCCGTGCGAAAAACGGCCTGTTTTGGGAAGCCCATCTCTTTTGTCACGACCCTTGTGAACAAGAAGGTAGTTGTGTAACAAACACACGAGAGAGACATGGGGAAAACCACGGGCATTTAGTACTCGTTGTACTTCTTGCTGCTGCCCTTCACCTTCTCCGCGGGGTACTTCTTGGCGTTCAGTCCCATCTTTCGGAGAGCGGCCGTGGGGAGATCCACATTGCATCGGTCTGTAGGGTTAGCCAGCCCACTCATACCTACCGGCCAACCGCACGAGGTAAATCAGGACATCGCTAAGCTCCTCACCCAGATGAACCCTTTCCTCCTCCGTCAGCTCCGGCACGCCAGGCTGCATCTCGCCTTTCCACTGCATGATTTCGCACACCTCACCTACCTCGCCCATCTGTGAATCACACCCCCTTCCACCCTCCTACCATGGCAAGCAACAGGTTGCGCGGAGTGTGGAACTATGCATTAGTTCACGGACCGAGAACTGTACCTGGTCCCAATCACGCTCCTGCGCAAAGGTCTGGATCTTCTGTCTCAGCTTCTCGAGCGTCAAGCTGGGTTCAAACTTGGGAGCGGCGTTTTCCTCACTCATTCGTCTCTTCAAACAAATCACTGACTCAAAACGCAATATACTTCTTAAACAGTTTATCTATTCCACTGAGGACGTTCTCGTCGATCTCCAGCTCGATGCCTTCGCAGTCCAGCACCTACCGCTGATCACCGCCCGCTTGCCCCACTCGCTGCACGTTTTCGCGCATCATCGCCATCGCCCTCTGCACGTCCCCGTCCTTCTGCCCCTGCGCGCCTACGAACAGCGGGTGGTGCACGGGCGGCTCCTGGTTGGGGTCGTACACCACGCTCGCCGAGGACCGGTACTCCGCCACGAACGGCAGGGACACCTGCGCCTCAGCCCCGCCTCACGCGCCCACGTCGAAGTACTTCGCCAGCAGCACCACCACGTGCGTGAGGTAGCCCAGCGCGGCGTTGGTCTCGCCGTGCTGCGCCTCGGGGATCTGGCCGGTGGCTACGGGGGAGGGAGGGGAGACGCGCCCACTTCGCAGCGCCATCTCGGGCAGGCGGGCCGCCTTGATGGACCACTCGGCGCCGCTCTGGTGCAGCGGGAACAGGAACGACACCATCGCCAGCAGGCGCGTGCGGCGCGCGTGCAGGCACTGCTGGATGGCCGCATCCTTCTCCCTAGCCCTCACCCGCGCGCAGCGCCCCTACTGCAGCGCCAGCTTCTCCGCGTCCTTCGCGCGCGCCGCCTCGTCGTAGTCCGCCACCGTCTACGCCTCACCGCGCCGCCACACACCCACCTGGCAGTGCTCCTGCAGCGCCGCGCGCAGCCGCGTCAGCTCCTCCTTCATCTCCACCACCGCCGCCTTCTCTGCGCCTCAGCGCGCGCCCACGCACTCACCCGTGTCCAGCTGCTGGCGCAGCGAGGCCTCCTCCTGCTTCAGCTGCTCGATGTCGTTGTTCAGGCACTTGGAGCTACGCCTCACGCCGCCGCGCCGCACCCACGCCACCTCCTGCTCGTTCTGCTGCAGCGGCCCGCGCATGGCGTCCTCCACCATCTCCTTCATCAGCGCCATGCGGTCGTCGTTGCGCTGCGTGCGCGACTGCTGCAGGTACAGCTGCTGCAGCGACGTCAGGATGAAGTGGAAGTCGCACTACGCCTCACGCCGCCGCCCCGTCCCCACCGTGTGGCTGCCCTCCGGCGGCTCCTCGATCTGCGGCGCCTCGATCTGCTTCAGCACGCCCGCACGGCGGAGGAAGGCGCACACCTCGTGCGAGGCGAAGAAGCCGTCCGTCATGCAGAACAGCACCGCGTTGAACGGTAGCGCCTAGCTGTGAGGAGGGGGGAGGAGAGGCACGTTGAAGATCTGCTCGATGGCACCGGCGCTCATGTTGTCCTGGATCAGCTCCTTCTCCTTCTCCGGGATGGAGTTGACGTTGATCATGGAGCCGATATCGACGGCCTCCAGGGGAGCGAGATAATCGAGCTCCTGGATAGAAACGACCGATTCGATGATGAGCTTGTTCTCCGTCTCCTCCTTGTTCCAGACACGCAGTGTGAACACTACGCGTCACGCTCATCCCGATACGCCACCCTTCTCTTCCTTCGCCTCCTTGGCAATGTCCAGGGGGTTTCCGAACTCATTCCACTCCGGATTCACCGTGTCTTCCACCGTTTCGGATGTGTACACCAGTTCCTCCCTAGCATCCTCTGCTCCATTGCTTCCGGGGAATTCTACGAAGATCAAAGAGCGGGAGAAGGAGACTACTAATGTGGATGGTAAAGAAGAGTCGGCAGGATTTGTCTACGGAATCGCTCTTCACATTTCGCACGATGATGCTTCGAATATGCTTCAGTCGGCGCTACGACTCAGCGACAGAAAACAGGCAATACCAGACCCGGAAGAATTCTTCTATAGAATTTCATCGAAACAACTCTCGTAGGCAGTGGTGGCATAAGATACTGTGCAATACTCTCTATATTTGAGGAAATACACACTCCAAGGTGCCATTTGAAAAATGGGGGAAGTGGGGGATGAAGGGTCGAACAAACACACCAGGAAAAGAGTATATCTTTTGACAAAAATGAGATATTCGGAATCCCCTGGAGGGCATTCTGAATCCGTTCTTCTCTCTCGGGGTCCCTTGACTGTTGAGGCGCAGCATCTTGGACGGAAGACGCCTCATTCTCTTTGGGAGCGGGATCCGCGAAGAAGTCCCATTCATCCTTCTCCTTCTCCTTTGTCGGCGCAGCACTCTGCTCTTCCTTGGTCGTCTGCTTGGTCGGAGTGAAGAACGCGTCCCAGATGTCGCCCTCGTCGGCAGTGGGAGTAGGCGCGTTCTTCGGGTCCACCGAGGGTAAGAAGGACCAGGCATCCGCTTGCTCTGTGGGGGGCATCTCCTCCTCTTTGGCCGCCGCACGGCGCTTTCTCCTTGTCGTAGGCGGAGCAGCGAGACTCCACTCTTTTTCCTTCTTCACCTCCTTCTTGGGCGTTGGAGTATCCCAGTCGTCGTCCTTCTTCTCCGTTGGCTTTGATACTTCCCAATCATCGTCACTCACCACTCTCTTTTCCTCCTTTACTTCCTTCTTTTCCTTAGTTGGCTTCGACACTTCCCAGTCGTCATCACTATCCTTCGGTTCCTTAGGAGTTGGCACATCCCAATCATCATCAATACCCTTCTTCTTCAACTCGGTAGGTTTCGATGTCTCCCAATCATCATCACTCACTTCCTTCTTCACCTCCTTCTTTGGAGTTGGCACATCCCAATCATCATCACTATCCTTCTTCACTTCATTCTTGGGTGTTGGCATATCCCAATCATCCTCCTTCTCCGTTGGTTTCGATACTTCCCAATCGTCGTCACTATCCTTCTTCACTTCCTTCACAGGTGTTGGCACATCGCATTCATCCTCCTTCACCGTGTTCACCTCCTTCACAGGAGTCACTGCCTCCCAATCGTCGTCACTCACTTCTTTCTTCACCTCCTGTTTGGGAGTCGGTTTGGACACACCCCAATCGTCATCGCTCAAATCCATAGTATCCCCTGATTTCTCCCAATCATCACTCAGTTCACTCTTCTTCACTTCCCTCTTGGGCGTGGGATTATTCCAGTCATCACCATCCTCCTTCTTCTCAGCTGGCTTCGACACTTCCCAATCGTCGTCACTCCACTCATTCTTCTTCACCTCCTTCACAGAAGGATTCTTCTTATCATCACCACCCTTCTTCTCAGCTGGTTTCGACACTTCCCAGTCATCGTCACTAGACTCCTTCTTCACTTCAGCCGGTTTCGACACTTCCCAATCATCGTCACTCACCACCTTCTCTCCAGTCTGCTTTGACACTTCCCCATCCTCTTTCTCTTCTTTCTTCACCTCCTTCACAGGCGCCGGTTTCTCCCAATCGTCATCGCTCACCACCTTCAAATCCAGCTTCACTGCTCTATTCCGTTCCCTCCTCTTTCTCCCCGCTGGCCTCACTCCTCCATTCGCACTCTTTATCTTGATAGCAGGCATTGAAGCTTCCCACCCATCATCACTATCCTTCTCTTCTGCTGGCTTCGATGCTTTCCAATCATCGCTATCCTTCTTCACCTCACTTGGCTTAGAGACCTCCCAGTCATCATCACTATCCCCACCAACAACACCAGTTTCTCCCTTTTGCTTGTCAGACAATACTGGCTTCGGTAAAACACCCACCACTTCTTTCTTAGGTGCAACATCAGAACTCTTGGATGGTGTTGAAACCTCCCACTCCTCTTCTTCTTTCATAGGAGCACTCTCCTTTTCAACAGAGGGCTTTGCTGTCTCCCAGTCGTCTTCATCCGAGTCGTCTTTCTCAATTGTAGGCGATTTTGTCTCCTTCGCAACAGGTGCCACTTCCTCCCAATCTTCATCACTTTCTTCATTCACAGGATCTGTCACAGACGAATTCACTCCATTTGGTTCTGATACGAGACTCACTCCTTTCTTTACACTAGCAGACTGGTAGCCGTCGGATTTCACTTCCTTGTTCACAGAAACACCTTCCACAGGAAGGAGAACCACTTCTTTTCCCCAAAATGAGGATGCGTTACCTACACATTATGACATAAAGGACTAATTAACGGCTAGCGTCCTTTTCTCCCTCTTCAACGCTCTCCTTGAATTGAGAAGCAAACGACGGATTCTTTAATAGAATCGTGTATATGTCACCGTCTGTACTCTTGTCATGCTGAAATTCATCGCTTTCATGCCTATTGCGTAACACAATCGATACAACCATCACGATGATGCAGCAGAGCAGTACTGCGCATATGACTCGTAACGAGCAAGAGAGGCAAGGCAGTGCGAAACGTCACCATAGGCGAGTTCAAGACACCGACTCGCAGTATCTCTCGTGCTGCTCATTCAATTCAACTAAGGGTATAGATAGATTGGGCGAATTGTGAAAAGAAAAGCCGAGTCGGAGAACAGCTGCTCATAGAGAGCAGGAAGAATCCAAATGCGAATGCCTTAATAGCTCAGTCGGTAGAGCACTCGCTTAGTAAGCGAAAGGTCGGG
>ERZ827156.2347-NODE-2347-length-19732-cov-4.305941_pt1 | contig 19732 bp, 19 predicted proteins | sample MGYA00519919_ERZ827156 | MGnify/ENA primary metagenome ERZ827156 (study PRJEB31778, sample SAMEA3449269) | human gut metagenome | biome: human gut; feature: human-associated habitat; material: faeces | place: United Kingdom | collected 2010/2012 ...
GCACCTCAGCAGGCACCTCAGCAGGCACCTCAGCAGGCACCTCAGCAGGCACCTCAGCAGGCACCTCAGCAGGCACCTCAGCAGGCACCTCAGCAGGCACCTCAGCAGGCACCTCCTGATGACTGAACGCCTGCTCCTCCAGCTCCAGCTCCCTCCGCAGCGCCTCCACGGCAGCCAAATGCTTCTTGCTCTCTGCCGTTAAGCCGCCAGCTCCTCCACGCAAGGATATGTTCGTGATTCCTCATCTGCTTCTCCGACTTGAACACCTTGTTGCACGCCACGCACTCGTACAGGTTCTCCGTCCCCGTCGCCTCGTTCACCGAGTCGTCCAGCTTGAACGCCCGCTCCGTGCTCACCGTCTTCGCTTCACTCCTCTCCCACACACACCCACCTCCGTCACACACGTCGCCATCTTCGACAACAGCTCCTCCTCCCTCTTCCTCTTCTCCTCCTCTCTTCGCCGCTTCTTCTCCTCCTCCTGCCGCACCTCCTCCTCCTTGCGCTTCTCCACCGCCGTCTTATACCGCGGGTCCAGGCCACGGCACATCTCCACCAGCTTCAGCACCGTCGTGTTGTACTGCTGTCGCGCCTCGTCGCGAATGCGCGCATTCTCCTTCTCCATCGCGCGGCGCTGGAAACGGTTGTATGCCTGGAGGTGAGACAGAATGGATATAGGAACCTCGCTCGGATTGTACATGTCCGCGGCGGCGAACGAGCGGCGGGTCGAGAAGCAGGACCAGATGCGGTAGAAGTGGAGCACCTTCTCGTAGTCGTCGTCCTCCTTTCCGAAGGAGGGGTAGTTTGCTTGTTTGTCGGCAATCTTCTCCTTCTTCTCGATTTCTACAAATATCGTTTCAAACACCTGGTAAAAGCCAGTTGGACCGGGACCAAAGTCCGTGTAGCACGTGGGGGAGAAGTAGGCCATCATGAAGCTGCAGTAGTCGTCGCCATCCATTCGCGCATCACCGCATCCGCTGTTCGTTACGATAAGGCAGTTGGACTCACGATAGGATGGACTCTCGATGGGCATCATACCAAGCACGCTGCTCCGGGTCCGACAGAATCTAGTTCCTTAGTATTCGACGCTGCAACGCGTACTTCCCACGCATGGCCAATCAGTTGGAATTGCTCCGTTGCCTCGTCTATATTGTCCGGATTTTTGTCTGCTCTTCACCCATCGCATTGCTACAGTACCAGGATGCCATTTTAGTGCCAGTTTGCGATATGCCTTCTTAATCACATCCACGCTACGAATCACTACGATTCCCTCATGTAGACGTTGCCGTGGGCTCTACGCCCAGCACCTCGTAGCAGTCTTTGGTGATGTTCTGCATACCAAAGAAAGAATGACTCACCTAACAATGCCAGATCGCGTTTCCAACAAGCAGCACACAAAAATCAATCCCCTTCCTCCTTCCCGTTGTAGCTGGGAAAGCGCGAGGGGTGATTCTGCCAATCTGCCAGATCCATGTCGTCTTCCTGTAGAAAGGACGGCCTCGCGTAGGACTCCATCTTCGTGTCGCTCTGATCATCGGCGCTGAAATCGTACTTGTCGGCCGTCATGGCGCCATTCCGCAATTGCCGACTTCGGTCTTCCAAACTCTCGTACGACGACCGCGTAAACGGCGACACGGAGCTGACTTCCACCGAGTCCCTCTGATAGGACGCCGACGTCCTCCAGTAGCCGACGTCATGAAAAACGGGGGATCCCTCATTGGCCCATTCCTCTCTCTCCGCCTTCATCGCTCTCACCTCCGCCATTGCATCCACCGCATCCAGCACGTCCGGTGCGTCTGTTGCGTCTGTTGCGTCTGCTGCGTCTGGCACGTCGGGACTGATTCGGTCGTTGATCGGCGCGGCTCCCTTGGGGTCCAGGCCCGAGGACTCCTGCTGCAGCAGCGAGCTGGTGTTGGGCGAGGTGTCCAGGAAGGAGGGCGCCGCCAGCTGCATGAAGCCCTCGCAGCCCATCGGCACTGCCGGCATCCTGCTCACAGCCGGCTCTGCTTCCGCGGGTGCGTAGTGCACTTCTGCCGGAGTGGGTGTTTCATTAGGTTGTATGGACGTCATAGTTGCATCAGGTTGGATAGACGTCATAGTTGCATCAGGTTGGATAGACGTCATAGTTGCATCAGGTTGTATGGACGTCATAGTTGCATCAGGTTGTATGGACGTCATAGTTGCATCAGGTTGGATAGATGTCATATCGGGCTGTTCCGCCAGGATGCGCGCGATCAGCTCCTCGTTCTTCTCCTGCTCCTCATACACGCAGTGCAGCTTCAGCGGAGCCGCCGCCTCCACGGACGACTCGGCGATCAGCTTCTCCGTGCTGTATATGTTGTACGTGTCCTCCTCGCTCTCCGACACCACCTCGCCCGCGCCTGTCCCCATCTCCGTCGCCGTCGGCAACACCTCCGCCACCGCTGGTAACACCTCAGCAACGCCCGGCAACACCTCTGCCACGGAGGGCGCGGGAGAACGCGGTTGAAGGACCAGTGGGGGCAGCTGCAGACTCTTGCTGTCGATCGTGTCGTAGGCTTCCAGGCCGCCGTTAGTGAAGGACTCCAGCGTGCTCAGGCCCATGGACATGTCGCGGTCCAGCGCCATCAGCGAGTCCTTACTCACGGGAAGATGCATCGGCTGATCCTGCCGTTGCGACTTTGGCGAGTTATGTGAGGATGCATTCGGCTTCTGGAGACCCGACGGTGCGATGTCTGCGGGGAAAAAGCCCAGGGAATCGCCGTGGGAGGAAGATGGGAGGCGGTGATAGGAAGAGGTCGATTTTGAACGGTACACTTGGATCCCGGACGGTGTGCCAGCGTCCGAAGGGTTCTCGCTCAAAAAGCGCACGTGGTCGGGAGAATGAGGCTCGCCGCGAAACCGCACGCGCAGCGACTTTATGTAGTTGCTTTGTTCATTCTGCCATTTCTTCGGCGATGCGGCAATGGAATCGTGCTGATGGCTACTCCTCATCACTGAAACGTGATTCTACGACACACTCGATCCCATTCTCGATCCTCGAGTGGATGCCGAGTATTTCTTTAACCTGTGCGTTAGAGGGGCGCAATTCGCAAACTCGCAGCGTTTTTGGAAGTAATCCTACGGCGTTAGATGTACAATACAAACATACGAAGTATTCGCGTGGAGGCGTGTTCCTCCGGCTGTCGACCAGAATCCACTCTTCAGACGGAAGACTGTATGTGATTTCCCGGTTCAACATCGTTACAAAGAGCGCACGCAGTTGTCCTTCAGGGAATTCAGCTCATGCTCCAGGAACTCCTAATCCGTGAGAGGTAGTGCGTGATCCTTGCAAGGCTCAAGTTCCCGTAGAATCCCGAAGACGGATTCATCGCCGGACGCTTCTCCAAACAAACAGTGGTATTTGTTTCCATTCTTCCTGTGATGCTTCCTGTGTTTGCGCATGGCCTGCATCGTCGGCTCGTCCAAGTAGCCTCCCACCATGTTTGTATAGTCCACACTGTCCACGGAAAGGGTCCGCGGCGCTCCCTCTCTCAGCGCCTGGTCGATCGACATCGTTCTTCCCTTCTCCACCAGATTCACGTTCGCCTCCTTCAGAATCTACCCCTCACTCCCTCCTCCTTCTCCCACGATATCCAGGCCCTCCGCCTCGGGCTCCACGGGCGGCAGAGACGTGTCCTTCGCCTGCCTCACGATGTCGTTGATCTCCTCCGGGGAGTAGTGGATGAACTCGCCCTCATACCCCTTCTCCGCCGGCGCCGTGATCACCAGCGGCAGGTTCAGCGGAGCAGCCGGCGTGTAGTTGTAGTAGCCGAAGCTAAGCGTCACCTCCTCTCACCACACCCACTCGCAGCCGTTCGGCAGACCAATGCCACCCCACGCAAAGCCTGTTGAACTCTCGGGCATGGTGAAGGGCGCGGCGGCGGCGGAGAGCTTTCGCTTGGGCAGGCTCTCCTCGTACTCCTTCATGCGGCTCGCCAGCGCCTTCCGGTAGAACTCGCTCTTCACGCGCGCCTTCACCGGCTGGTCGTGGAGGCGCTGGGAGTGCAGGTAGCTGAGCGCCGCGAGGGCCGTCGCCTCGTCCGGGAAGGTGATGAACCAGGAGGAGCCCACCTCCTGCTTCAAGCCGGTGATGGGGAAGCCCTCGAGGATGGACCGCACATCCTCCTCCTTGACATCCTTGGGCGTGTCTCGAACGATGATCGTCTTCCTCTCCACGGGAATCGCGAATCGAATCGAGGTCTTGTCCGAAGAGACGTCGAGCACAGTTGATTCCAGCGCGGCGTTGACGATATCGTCCACACACGCTGTTAGAGACTGGAAAGAGGGAAGTGCCAGTAGATAGGCGATGGGCATGAATCCCTCCTCGTTCAAGTTCTCGACGAGTTCCGGGTTATCGAAGAAGGAAGAAACCGATAGGATCTTCTCCAACTACGGCTCACAAACAATGAGCACCCTCACTTCCTCCTTTATATCATTGATTTTGGACACTCGGTTCTCTGCATTCGCGTTTACGTTGCTCATTCTAGGGAATCAGGAATGGATTGCTTCCCCTCACATGTGAGATTCTCTTATCAGATTCAGAAAATATCGATTGAAGCTTGCTGAAAATAACACTTGCGCGTTAGATTCTTTCTTTTATATGAGGTTCGGAAGAAAGATTCGAACGATGAAACGCCCTCTTCACCAACACGACACAGCCAAACACTGCGCCTTGCATTGCGGTGAGGGTAGAGAGGCCACAGAACAAGTGGGGTGCAAAAAACAGGAACACACTAGCATACTCAAAAACTGTTGTCACACACAAACTGGGGCAACACGGAGCGCGTTACCAGCTTATCGAAGCCCTCCAGCCACGCCTTCATCGATTCGGACGAATCGAGATTGAACTCCACGGAGAGAGGATACCTACACATGAAAAAACGAATAGAATGCAACGCGTGGATCGCCAGCTGGAATCGCCCCCTGGACTCGTTCTTTGCGATGCTGAATATCTCCAGCGGGAGCCTGCCCACGGGAGTGGCCTTCGCCTCGAACGACTCTTTCGTCTCGAAGTAGTACAGGCAATCCGTCAGAACAAAGTAGTAGCGCTTGTATCCCACACGGTATCCAATGTCTGCTCCGGTCGCAAGCACGTACCCCTGCATCAGCACGTCTTCGGGAACCACACACATTTCTTGGTTCATTTCGTCCTATCCCTCTGTACTCGATGAGTGCAAACTCTTCTTCAAAGGGTAAGTGTCGGGGTGTTGTTTTATGCGCGATGGACGGAATGGGTCAGGGGCACGAACAATGGATTCTCTGTCCTTCCATTTCCTTCCGCAGAGAGAGAATGTCAAAAAGATTGATCACAGCGAAGTGTTCGGTTACAGATACCATTCTATAGTGCCATTCGTACTAACCGAATGTAGATCGTCAGCGAAGAAAGGAGAGGGAAGAAACAAACACATCTAAGCGAGATAAAGGGAGAGACACTTCTTGAGCCGATCGTACGCCTCATCAACAGAGTCATTCACGATGGTGTGGGAAAAGGGGAGCGAGGAGGCGATCCGGAGCTCCTGCTCGCAGTTGTGCAGCCGCAGCTGGATGGACTCTTCCGAATCCGTGTTTCGAGCATACAGACGCCTGCGCAACTCCTCGATGGACGGGGGGACGATCAGGATGTACGTTCCTTCCGCCTGTTTTTTCATCACGCTCTGCACTCCCTGGATGTCGATGTCCAGAATGCACGACCGGTTGGACGCGATCACGTCCTGAATGCTCTGATAGGAAGTCCCATACATATTCCCGTGAACCGTCGCGTACTCCAAAAACTCGTTCCCTTCTATCCGTTTCTGCATCGCTTCCCTGCTTGTGAAGTGATAGTCCACCTACCCGTGACATTTCCACTCTTCCTGTACTCCATCCACTTCATTTCTCCTCCGCGCTCTCGTCGTATGACTTACAGAGAAGCCGAACCGATCCGGGTAATCCCGAATCAGCTTCTTGATTAGAGTGGTCTTTCCCACCCCACTCGGTCCACAGACTGCATATCACGATGAAAAGAAGCAACAACACACAAGGAGCGTATGGACGGAAGAGGCGAAGAAATGGACGGCGGGGAGTATGCTCCGCCTCGCTCCAACAGCACGCAACATTCGCACGTCTCCAAACAAACAAACAATACGACCTCCTTGTCGAGAAGAGTCTCCCTTTCCTGCTCCGTCTTCTTCTTGAGGTGGCTCTTCACGAAGAAGAGCACACAGAACACGATGGTCATGAGGATCACCACGATGCGGTAGCCCCACTGCACGCCGCAGTAGCGGCACACCAGCCCGACGATGAGCTGGATGGTCTGGCTGAACACCATGTAGGTAAACAGGATCACGCACGTGCACATCTCCACGTCCTTCCCGAAGTAGATCATCGCCACGGTGAGCAGCGTCGGGAACAGCGGCGCGACGAACACGCCGGTGGACATCAGGACATACGTGCCGCGCTCGCCGAGGGCGAAGCCCACGATGTACACGACGATGAGGATGGGGAGAACGATGATCAGGGAGTTGATCTCGCCCACGGCATCGATAAGGAAGCCGCTCAGTAGGCGGGAGATGGTGTAGCCCGTGAAGAACACCGTCACGAAGTAGGCGCCCTTCGTCTGGGGGTCCCAGCCGTAGAGGTCGCGCAGATAGATCGGCGCCCAGTTGGTGGTGATGCTCTCCGTGCCTGCGATGCAGCCCTGCGCCAGACCCAGGAGGATAACCACCGGGTGCTTCAGCGCGGACAAGATAGTCATGGAGGACTTGGGGTTGGCTTCCACGGACTGCGCCTCAATCGTCTCGGCGGTCTTGGCTTCATCCGTCTCAGTGATCTTGGCTTCATCCGTCTCAGTGGGCTGGGACTCGTCCTGCTTGGGGATAAACAGCACGACCACGATCGCAAGCGCCAGCAGTATCAGGATGGCAATAAACGTGCCGCGGTAGCTCATTTCCAGCTTCTTGCTAATGGCGCCGGTGAGAGTGGGACCCACAGTGGCTCCGAATCCGTAGAAGCAGTGCAGGAGATTCATCATCACGGCCTTGTGGGACGTGAACAGCATGGTGGCCCACGTGTTCGTTCCGACGTCCAAAAAGACCTGTCCAACGCCTCCAACAACGAGAGCAGCGAGAACGAGCCAGACATTGGGAACCACAATGCCGCACAGGAAAGCCACGATAAGGATGGCAACACCGATGAAAAGTGTCCATTTGATCCCCAGTCGCTTCAGCAAGTACCCAATCACGAGGGAAAAAAGAGTGTAACCCAAACACGACGTAAAGACGAAAAGGCCCTGGTAGTCGTAGCCCAGGTGATAGTACTGCTGGATGAGCGGCAGGTACACGCTCTTGGACGCGTCCGTTCCGCCAAAGGAGAAAAACACGCAGTAGCACGCAATGCAGCAGAGGAACTGTTTCAGGGTGTAGCCGTAAAAGGTTCTCTGTTTCTTCTCCTCCATTCAAAGCGCTTACAGAATGAATAAGGATTGTGTTCCAACAAACAGGCACTACTCATTGTCCTTGTAGTACTCAATACCGTGCTGGTTGATGATGCAGATGTGTCTTATGTCACGCATAGCCTGGTTATAGTCCAAACCAAATCCCACCTAGTCGTCACATCTCCCTCTGGTCGCGCACAATGAAGTAATTGGGGATGATGAAACCGCAGTAATTGGCCTTGAAGCCGCAGCTCAGCGGAGTGTCCTTCTCGCACAGACAGCAGCACTACGCATCACATCCACGACCGCAAGCGCACAGAGACCGATTTCACTCCGAACGACTCCAGATAGGGAAGCAGCGCCTGCATCGTGTTTCCCGTGTCAATCAAGTCCTCCACCAGGATGACGTTCTGTCCCTTCAGACTCTTGGGGTCGCATCCCTCAATGTGCACTGCTCCTCATCCCCCACCACCAGACCCACCCTTTCCCGAAGAGGCCGTCCCATCGTAGCTCTTCGCCTTCACGAAATCGTAGCAGATCGGAACGCCCAGAAGCTCCAGCTCGCGAACAAGCTCCGAAAAGAACTGGTGTGCACCCTACGCATCACAATATAATGTTGAAGGAACTTTCAGCACGCATAGCAGATGGATAATCTCTCCCTGGTAGTCGGCAGCAATATCGCGGGCCAACTTGGAAACTCTGTCCAAAATGGTTCCGTTTGTCACCAAAATCGACTGCACCTTGTCCTACGTGTGAGTCTCCGCAAAGGAAACAACGCGGTAGCAATCCTGGATGAGGCAGCTGTCCAGAGGGAAGGCGTTCTTGTCGGTGACGGTGATGATGCCCTTTCTTTCGTGTTCACGAACCATCAGCAGTTGTTTCCATGTGCTCCGGAAAACGGGCCGATTTCGTCGAAGAATTGGCGCTCCTCAAAATGAGTTACTTCTCAGGAAAGGTGTTGCTCGGAGATTTGGACGACTTCATCGCTCCCGCCCAAGCGTGCTCCACCGGGTTGTTCAGTGATTCGGGCTCCTCCACGCACCGAGGAGCGCAGCTCGTGATGGAGGATGATTTGGGAGAGTCGTTCGAGTGCATTTTTAAATTCCACTTTCAAGAGTAGTTCATCGAAGGCGAGTGTCATCCGCTCCAGCGCCGCAAAGATTGCCACCGTCACACTGGAGGACTGTCTCGCTTGCAGGTGGGAGATTACGCGTGTTGCGTGATCGTGCGTAGTGGGTGTGTTACGAGCGCAGAGACGATTCTCATTCAGCAGCAGAGCACTTCAACGTTCGTCGAGGAGCTGAAAGAAGCAGAGTTGGATACGACTCTTCATCGGTAGAGAAAACACAAATTGTATATCGTCATCGTGTCAAGACCCTGCTGCATATCGATTGCCGATGCGCTCTCCATCTCTCCGGACGAAGCCTATCAGCACATCACATCTGTGCTGAAAGTTGTTGCTCACCTTCCAATTCATCCGACTAGTCCATCGGCGTTGACATTGTTGTGCGACAAGATATTGGCGAGTGCATTTCCCTCGTGGAAGTGGCGTCTTCCTCCATCGTTCAGATATAGTCCATCGCCGAATACACAAAGAGAAAGGCATCGTCCGCAGCGGTGGCCTCCGTGCTGACACAGCCATCGTATGCCGTGAACCAGGACCTCTCCATGTTGCTCCATTCCGTTCTTCTCATCCGCAGCTACCCCAAGAACAACCAGCTCATCACCTCCATCGACCTCGACCACATCACCGAATCGACCGACGATTACGACGTGCTCTCCTCCCAGGCCTATCACGCCCTGCCCGAGACCTCCCCCCACATCGGCGCCAACGCCCCCCTCATCACCAGCAACTGTCCAGGGTACGCCTTCCCATTCACCCTCACTCGCAGCTGGGTCTGCTACGCTGAGAAGAAGGCTCACGCGCTGGTTCCCTTCCTCTCTTCCGTGCGCTCTGCTCCGCAGGTCACCGCCGCACTGTTGCGTCGCCTGCTGCCCGCGCACCTGTCTCCCACGCTCGCCAATGGAGACATCTTCATCGCGTGCGTCGCGTCCTGCTACGATCGCAAACTGGTAGGCGTTTCACAATAGACTCAGGCGCAGGAGGCGTCGCGCCGAGACTTCCTGGACGCCGACGGCACGCGGCACGTGAACTGCGTGCTGTCCTCTCAGGAGCTCTTCGACCTCGTCCAAAATCCCCCCGATTTCCGGCATGCGTCGTCTGTGGTGTGGGACGAGGCATGGTGGTCGGCGCTGGAGGCGCCTCTGCTCACGGACTTCGACACGGCGCTGTTCAGCTCGGGTGGCGTGCTGGAGGGCGTGGTGGCGAGCGTGGTGGCGAGTCGTCCATCGGCGCACGTGGAGTGGGCGTGAGAGGTGCGTGTGAGCGCGTAGGACGAGAACGGTGCGGAACAGCGATTTCGTGGAGGTGACGGTGGTGGACGGGGAAGAGCGGGTGTTTAGCGGCGCGTTCGTGTACGGCTTCCGGAACATCCAGAACCTGGTGATGAAGACGAAGGTGGGTGCTGGGAGCGCGTGTCAGAAATAGCGCCGAAAGTGCGCGTATGACGTGGTGGAGGTGATGGCGTGTCCGAGGTGGGCGAGCGAGGGTGTGGTGAAGCATAGTGGGTGTCTGAACGGCGGCGGGCAGATCAAGCCGGAGAAGCGGGAGGACATGATGCTGATCGCCGAGAAGCTGAAGGCGCTGTACGTGAAGGACGGACGGGCGTGCGACTTGGAGCGTGTCCGAGCGGGCGTGCGACGGGTGTACGAGGAGCTGGGTCTGGCGGAGGGCAGCGAGGAGCTGTTCGCACTGTTCCACACACGCTTCCACATCATTCCGGAGATCACGGTGAACTCTCTGCACTGGTAGTTTCCGAGTTTGTTAATCAAACACGTCACAAAATGCGATCTAACAGCGCGGAGGCGGTCCACGCCTTGCCGATCATGTCCTCGGCACTGGACTTCATGATGCCCTTGTTCACGATGTCGCGGATCTGACTCTCTTTCTTCTTCCGCTCCTCTTCCTCCGCCTTCTGCTTCCGCTCCTCCTCCTCCGCCTGCTGTAGGGTGTTCGTGATGGACTGCAGCGCGCCAGCGCTTACACTCTGGGCGACCATCGTAGGCTCCTTGCGCGGTCGGTACAACACCCGCCGAATCACATCGCCATCATCACTGGTCATCGAATCTACGACCCCCGAAATGCGCTCGCACTCCTCAATTTCCTTGCGCAGGTACTCCACGTGCCGTTTCTTCATCTCTCGCACTTCTTCCACGGCCTGGTATAAATACTCCCGTTTTTCGCCAATCTGCTTGATCTTCTTTTCCATGTCCACAACGGTGCCCATCGCGTTGTACAGCACATCCATCGTGTTGTCCGAGTCGTTCACCAGGTCCACCAACAAGGAATTGAATGCCATCGGGGAGAGGACCCACTCGGGAAGCGATTCGATCTACGGATAAAAAAGTTGCATAGAGATGCACTCCGTCCTGAAGAGAACGCAACTCCTTCTTCTGCTGCAGCAATTCCGACGATTCGTACAGCAAGGAGTCGATGCACTTCTGATTTTCCGAAGCGTCATAGGACTCCACCGCAATCGGCTTTTCCTCCTCACTCTCCACGTTGCTCGATAGCGAATCGTCATCGACGGGATAGGCATCCTGGTGAACGGGAGGGGCTTCTTCATACTCCTGATTTGTATGTACACCCACACGCCGATCGACATGGTTTCTGGAATCCTCCAGAGCTGTATTCACTGTGGTGGCGAGCACGTCCAGCACTCCCTCTTCGATCACGTTTCGACTTCTCCATACATCCAGAAGACGGTTTATTTTGGGCTGCAGCGAGGGAACGTCGCGAATCACGCTGTAGAGAGCGCTTTCCAGTCTCTATTCATCACATTTCATACTAGTGGTAAACATCGACAAACAGAAAGCACAATGGCGTCCTTCGGTAGGTTTGAATCACGTCGTTCAGTACATATCTGCATGTGAATCGCCGTATTGATGACTTACAAAAATAGCAACTTTCGATCTCCGTATGTGTCATTTAGCTGTTCTTCCCAAATCTACCCTAAAACCAAACCCCGATTGTTCACCGAGACAATCTCTTTTGCATGATCCATATGCTCACTCATATAGGTCGATACTCCATTAATTCGCTCCTCTACGCATCACTCTTCCTCGTATTCCCTCACTCGTGTTGTCCATGTCCCATAGCAAACGGACCAACGTGTCTCGTTGAAAAGCACTCATTCTCTCCCACCAGAATGGACTGCTTTCCGAAAACGGGGCTTTGGCTTCTTCCTCAGGAAACTACAAACAAACAACTCATCACACACACAATAATAACTAAGAGAAATAGGGCTGAAGCGCACCGGCGTCTATGCGTAAGGACACACCAGAATCCCCACTTCGCAAAGACACATGGTTTTTGTATTTAAAAGCCTTGCTCGTTAATTGCGCGGTTTGCAACTGGGGAAGATCTACTCCTCAACGCTCCGCCCCTCTCCTACCCGTAAATGTGATATAGTGCGGTCTAAAGTAAGTACAACTATCGCTTTTGTATCCCATGACCGTCGTCATCGATTGGAGTCTCGGCAAACCTTATTATCACGTCTTCCGCCCATTCTCACTAATCATCGTGAGCGTCGATCCGGAGTATTCTCCGAAACAACCGGCCGAGTACCCGAACTCGATTGAGGTCAGCAGCGGGAGGTCTGCGTCTCACTCTCTCTCTTCTTCCTCACATTCAAACTTGATCACGTCCGTGTCTCGGAAAGCGGATGTGCCCAGCTTGACCGAAGTCAGCGCCGGCAGGTCTAAGCGCTCAGCCCTCCGCCCTACCGCTACGCTGCAACTCGAACTTGGCGTGGAAGAAGTTGTAGCTCTCGTAGAAGGTGGTCATGCTGCCGATGGCAATCGTCCTCAGGGAGGAAACCCTTTCCAGCTTGAACACGCCGAAGTCCGCGAAGGAGCCCGGGCCGATGGTCAGCGACTCCACCGCCGCGCAGTCCGTCAGCAGGAACTTGCGGTTGGTGTCCTTCTTCGCGGGCCACGTGTGCTTCACCTCCGTGAAACTGTCACTCCCGATCTCCACCGACTTGAGCGTGGGTACGTTGGTGATCACCAGCTGCGCCACCTGCCCGAAGCAGTCGTTGCCCACGCGCAGGAACACCAGCTTCGAGAACTGGTTCAGACTGACCCAGTAGGACACCGCGTCATTGCACGTGTTGCTCGGGACGATGATGCCGCGCGTGTTCGACGGCAGCGTCTTCAGCTGCGCCACGGTGGACACCTCCACCGACTGCGCGAACGCGCCCACGCAGTTCACCAGCGGCTTCGCCACGTCTACACGTCAGCCACCGACTCTGCGGGCACTCTGCAGCACGGCGGCGGCGGAGGCGAGGCCCGCGCTCCACTGCACGGTTTGCACGGAGGGCAGGTCTATTGGTTAGGCGGATCGGAGAGACGCACTGACGAAGGAGGCGGTGCGTGGCGTGATGAAGTTGTTCCCCGCCGCGACGAAGGTTCTCAGGTTCTTCAGGTCTATCCATAAGATCATGCCCGCATGGCAACCCGTCATGATCAGCTCGCAGTTGGCGGAGGCGCCCTTCATGGCGGACTGGGCCAGCATCAGGTTGCGCAGCGCCGCGAGATCTGCGTGACACGCGCCACACCACCCCTACTGCGGAACTCCATGTGCATCGCGTTGGCGAAGGCGTTCTTCCCCAGACCCACCGTCTGCAGGCCGTTGGAGTCTATTCCTCACCCACCACAAGCACAGCCACTCATCAGCTGGAATGTCGTGTAGTTGGGGAAGGAGTCGTCGCCCACCTGCAGCTCGCTCAGCGCGTTGCACCTGTCGATGTAGAAGTACCCGCCCGCGTACAGGAAGCTGCCGCTGCCCACGTGCACCCTGCGCAGGCTGGCGAGCGCCTCCAGCTTGAACAGCTGCACGCTCTTGAAGCAGCCGTCGCCGATGGACAGCGTCTGCAGCTGCGGCACGTCCTTGACCTCGAAGTGGCTGAACTGCGCGCAGGCGTGGCTGCCGACGCTCACTTCCTTCAGCCGCGGACAGCTCTGCAGCGTCAGACTGCCGCCCGCGGCGGCGAAGGAGGACGCACCCACCGTCACCGTCTCCAGCTCCGGCAGGTCCGCCAGAGTCACTTGCGCCGCGAACTGGAAGGCGTGCGCGCCGATGGAGAGTGTCTTCAGCATGGGCAGGGAAGCGAGAGACAGGCTTCGGAACTTGGCGAATACGCTCTTGCCGAAGAGGAGCTGGATGAGCGTGGCGCAGTCGCGGATGGTCAGCGTGCCCTGCGCCTCCGAGAAGGAGTCGTCCTGCAGGGTCAGCGTCTTCAGCTTGGGCAGCCCCTGCAGGTTCAGCTGCGCTGCACGCTTGAAGCAGCCCACACCCACGGTGAGCTGGCTCAGCGCGGGCACCTCCTCCAGCACGAAGGACTGCGCCAGCGCGAAAGCGTGGCTGTTGAAGAAGAGCGTAGTGAGCACAGGACACGCCTTCACGCTGAAGGCGCCGGAGAAGGCGGAGAAGGCGTCGGGCGCGAAGGAGAGCGTCTTCAGTCTGTCGAAGCCTTGCAGAGCGAAGTTCTGGACACTCTCGAAGCATCCGGCGCTGAAAGTGAGCGTGTCGAGCCGTGGCAGGCCGTCCAGCACCAGCGTGGCGAAGTGCGCGAAGGCCTTGGCTTGGAAGGAGAGGCTCTGCAGCATGGTGCAGTCCTTGATGGTGAGCGCGCCCGTGGCTGTGGGGAACTGGCTCTGCTGGAAGGTGAGGGTGGTCAGTCGGCCCAGGCCGATGAGCTTCACGGAGCTGGCGGCGGGGAAGCAGCTGGTCGGCAGGCTGAGTGTGGAGAGCGAGTCGAGACCGTTCAGCTCCAGCGAGGTGAAGGCGCTGAAGGAGCTGGGGGCGAAGCGGACTGTGCCCAGCGCTCTGCAGTCCTTCAGAAGGAACGAGCCCGCGCCGATGGAGAAGGAGTCGATGCTGAGGGTGAGCGTCTTCAGCGCCGCCAGCTGCACGAACTGCACGGCAGTGGCGGGTCGGAAGCAGCCCGCGCCGATGGCGATCGTCTGCAGCGCCGCGTTGTCCTCCACCCGGAGGGAAGTGAAGTCGGCGAACATGCCCTCGGGCACGTTCAGAGCGAGGAGCGAACGGCAGTCCCGGATGGCGAAGGAACCGCGCTGCGGGAATGTGTTGCGACCGAAGTTCAGCGTCGTCAGCGCGTCGAGTCTGTCCAGCGAGAAGACGTTCAGGTTCTGGAAGACGCCGTCGCCGAAGGAAAGAGTCGTGAGCGCGGGTGCCTGCTCCGCTGTGAAGGAGCGGAACAGAGTGAAGGTGTCGGAGGCAAACGATAAAGCGCTCAGCGCGGCGCAGTCACTAACCAGAAAGGAGCCGGACTTCTTCGTGAAGGAATGGGCCTCCACGGCGAAGGACCGCAGCGCCGACAGGCCCACAAGATTCACTGTCCCCGTCTGCTTAAAGGCGGAGGAGCCGATCTTCACGGTCTTCAGCGAGGGCAGGCCGCTCAGCTCAAAAGAGGCGAACTGCGCGAAGGCGCCGTCCTCGATCGTCAGCGTCTCCAGGCTCCGGCACTCCTTCAGCTGGAAGGCGCCCGCAGCCTGCGAGAAGGAGGAGGCGCCCACGGTCACGCTCCGCAGGCTGTCCAGGCGCTGGAGCGCGAAGGACGCGGCGTTGAGGAAGCAGTTGGACTGGATGGCGATGGTCTCCAGCTTCGTCGCGCCCTGCAGGTCCAGCACGGTGAAGCCGGAGAAGGCGTTGGAGTTCAGGGTGAGTGAAGTGAGCGAAGAACAGCCGATGATGTGGAGTTCGCCTCTGCTCTGTGAGAAGCACCCGGAGCCGACGGTGAAGGAAGTCATACGCTTCAGGTCGGTGAGCAACACGGTGTGCCCTGCGCGGAAGCATTGCGCGGAGATGAACACGGAGGCGAGCGAGGGGAGGTTGGACAGTTTCAGCGTGGTGAAGGACGCGAAGGCGCCCGTGTCCAGGGTCAGCTCCGTCAGCGCGGAACAGTCCATGACGGAGAAGGAGCCCGCGGCCGCGGAGAAGGCGTTCGCGCCGAAGGAGGCGGTCTGCAGTGCCTTCAGCCCCACGAGCGTCACCTCCCTGCTGTTCTGGAAGCAGCCCCTGCCGACGCGCACCGTCTGGAGGTACTTCATGCCGTTCAGCACGAACGCGCTCGCCGCGCGGGGGAAGGAGTTGTCGCCGATAGAAATGGAGGCCAGTTTGTTCAGCTGGCTGAGGCTGAATCCCATTGCGCTGGAGAAGCTGTTACTGCCCACAGAAATGGAGGCCACTTTCTCCAGCTGGTTGAGGCTGAAGTCCTCCACACCGAGGAAGGCGTTGTCGCCGATGGAGATGGAGGTCAGTTTCCCCAACTGGCTGACGATGAAGTCACTCGCCCTGGAGAAGCTGTTGTCGCCCACGACCACCGTCGCCAACTTGCTCAGCCCCTCCAGCCGCAGTCCGTCCGCCGCGCCGAAGCAACCGTCGCCGATGTGCAGCGTGGCCAGCTGCTTCAGCTCCTTCAGCTCCAGCGCAGACACCGCGGGAAAGGCGCCTTCGGAAATAGTCACCTCCTGCAGGGCCGAGCAGTCGCGGATGCGAGCCGCGCCAGTGCTGTTCGAGAAGGCGTCCGCGCCGACGGTCAGCACCTTCAGCGACGAGAGAGCCACCAGCTCCATCCCGCTCGCCTGCGCGAAGCTGGCCGCGCCCAGATGCAGCTCGCGCAGTCGCGTGAAGCGGTGGATGCCCAGCGCCGAGAAGTTCGCCGCGGGGAAGGAGCCGGCGGGGATGAAGATGGTGTTCACCCACTTCGCCCACGCACCCAGCGCCTCGACGTCGTTTTCGTCGCGAATGATGGAGACCTTCACCTTGTTGTAGCCGTTCAGGAAGAGGGCAAGGTACACTGCCGCCGCTGCCACGGCGCAGAAGCCGACGAGGAAGAGAATGAGGAAGAGGGTGCATTTCCACGTCTGGATGGTTCGCCGGGACGAGCTGCCTTGGGAGAAGTAGCCCACGCGATGCACCATTACGCGAGTCTTCGTGAACGCGTCCTCGCCCATCGTCTCCAGCTCCGGCAGCCTCTGCAGACTCGCCTTGCACCCGCAGGAGGAACTCCCCTGCAACGCGCCAGTATCTGTGTCGAGTCTGTGTAGCTTGGGCAGATTCGCCAGCTTGCAGGTGCGGAACGAGGAGAAGACGTTCCTGCCCAGGCGAATGCTCTCCAACTCGGCAGCGCTCTTCACGACGAGGTTGGCGGTGGGGAAGCAGTCGTTGCCTATCGTCAGCGTCTTCAGCGCGGGCAGCGAGGCCAGCTTGCACTTGCTGAAGTGCGTGAAGCAGCCCTGTTTGACAGTGACGGAGGTCAGCGCGGGGCAGTTCTCGATCTGGAGAGTGCCCTTGCTGTACTGGCTGTCGAAGCAGTTCTCCTCCACCACGATGCTCTTCAGACTCTTCATCCCGCAGAAAGACAGGCTCTTCGCGTACCGGAGACTGCCATCGTGGATCACCACCTCCTCCGCGTCCTGGAAGCGAGAGAAGGACACGTCTACGCAGTCTCCGAAGGGGAACACTTCGATCTTCCGCACCGTGGGGGGGAGGAGCGCCAAATCCGCCTTCTCCTGAACAATTCCCTGCAGCAGCTGCGGCTTCGCCACTGTTTTGAGATCCAGAGGATCCAGAGGATCCAGAGGCTTCTGCTGCGCCGCTTTCAGAGTGGAATCCTCCTCGAACAGACTGGCGTTCTCCACGTGCACGGTCTTCGCCTTGGCGAACACGCCTTGAATGGTCGCCACCTTCAGACTCGGCACGTCCACCACCCTCACTTCTTGCGTCTCACGCAGCGACTGCTCGTCGATCGTGAGCAGCTCCAGCTTGCTCAGGTCTATTCCTCACGATTCCTCCACACCTCCACTCTCCAGCTGAAAACGGCACTCCTTCTGGAAGACGCCCTTCCCCAGAACGAGCTGAATCAAGCACGGCAGGTCTATTCCTCACCCATCCGAAGAGCCACCACTCTGCAGAAGCACCTGCTGACACGCGGCAAAGCAGCCGTCCATCAGCTCGACGCTCTCCAGCGACTGGCACTCAGTGATGCACAGCTCCGCGCTACATGCGAAGCTGCCGGCGCCCACCTTCACCTGCTTCAACACCGCACAGTTGCGGATGAGCAGCCTGCTGCCAGCGTGGCGAGTCACGGACTGGCTGCCGACCGTCACCTTCTCCAGCATCGGCAGGTCGCACAGCGCCAGCTCCGCCAGGTTCGCCAAGCAGTTCTGCCCGATCTGCAGCACGCGCAGCGAAGGGAACACCGCCACCCTCCAAGCCGTGACACTCGTCTCGTTACAGCTATTGTCGCACACCACAACCTCTCGCACGGCAGCAGCACCTCTCTCCAGCTCCTGCTCGTGGCTGATCACCACCCGCTCCATTGGAGCCACCGGCTGAACCACCGTGCCTAGCTTCAGGTTAACCACCGTCCCGATCGGCTCCGGCGGTGCATCTTTTGCGTCAATTACCACCGTTTTCCCCTCTCGCTTGATGCGCGCTACGGCATCCCTCACGAAGGAGTGCTACGGCTCATTCCAGCGGGATATTCTTACCGCCAAGAGCCGCTCCACGGAGGGCCGTTGGCTCGCCTCCCGCACCAAGCACTGCTTCAAGAAGTCCACGAAGTCGGTGGACCACTGGGAAGAGGAGAGCGTCGGCGGACTGCCCGCACACACCTCCTTCATGATAGTGAACGGGTTCTTTCCGTCGTAGGGGTTCTTCCCCTCCGCCAGCTCCATAAGCGAAATGCCCAGAGACCACACGTCGCTCTTCAGCTCCGTTCTCTCCTCGTACACCTCGGGGGCCATGTACATCGAGGTGCCGCTCACGGTAGACCGCTTGGAGGAGCTGTGGTTCAGCGGCTCAGAGAGACCGAAGTCTCCCAGCTTGATCAGGCCCTTGTCGGAAATGAACAGGTTGTCGGGCTTAATGTCCTACGGCTGACCCATCACAGCATGGCGCACCCTGTGAATGACTTGCTTTGCGTGCATATAGAGCAGTCCCATTAAACAGCAGGCAGCCACATCACGAATCATGGGCTCCGGCATTCTATTTCCAGATCGGAGATAGGCGCCCAGCGATCCGCGCTGGCAATACTCCATCACAATCTACTGTCAATGCCGCGTTTTGGAGCAAACCCATGCCTCCTCGTCGACTACGCGGAAATCGATGTAGCGAACAATGTATGGAGAGTTAAACGATTTTAGAACCGACACTTCTCGTACATACTCATCACAACTCTCAAACGGGGGAAGCTTTTTGATGGCTACTTGCGAATTTGTTTTTACGTCTGTTGCAACGTATACCGTGCCGAAAGACCTACATCAAAAGGAACACTAAACGAAAACCCTTTTCCGATCTTCCGCTCGTCCTTGTAATCCGGCAAAAACATTCTTCCTCCGTAATACGACGAAATCGAGTATTACACTGAAAGGCTATCCCAAATAGGGGCGGTTTTGGTCACGAGAAAAGAGTGAGTTTTCTGGCAGTTAGGTAAGACGCACCGATTTTTGGAGTGAGTCAAAGGGAGTATATCCGCCCTCCTTCGAATTTCAAATCGTGTTTCCATCGTGAGTACTTGACCGATCCGTCAATTGTCACGCATTGAATCGGAGTTCCTTTTGCATTTGCCTTCCACATGTCACAACGACCCGCGACAAAAGAAAGGGAGACTACCGAAGTTCGGAGGAAGCTGACTCCAGAGCAGATCCAAGGACAAATGAGGGAGCTCCAGTCCGTGCTTTGGGACCTGGAAAGGGAACGGGTGTTCCTTCTGAGCATTGTGGCCACGTCAAAGGAGGACAACTCGTCTGGCTCATCTTGGGATGAGCCACAGGATGCTGCGCGAGAGGATGTGGAGAAGATGACGTTGGAGCGAGACTATTTGCTGCGCGAGGTGGCGGACAAGAAGGAGGAGAACGAGGATCTGTATAACACGTTGTTGGATATTTCTTCTGAGAAGGAGCAGATCCGAGGGCAAATTGAGCATGCAAAGCAGGAGCTGGAAGCCTGCAAAAGCGTGATTGACTTCTTGGTCCTCGAACGGGATCAGATGAAGCTGGAGATCAGCACGAAGGACCAGCTGCTGGAGTGTTATAGTGCGTTGTATAATAAGGAGAACATGTTCCACTTCCGTGTTCCAAAATCGAAAAGGAAATGGTCCTGTTTCCTGCAACAAACAGCGATAGAAGTCTCTCAAGCGATCCTCATCACCCCAC
>ERZ827156.2349-NODE-2349-length-19731-cov-4.319628_pt1 | contig 19731 bp, 15 predicted proteins | sample MGYA00519919_ERZ827156 | MGnify/ENA primary metagenome ERZ827156 (study PRJEB31778, sample SAMEA3449269) | human gut metagenome | biome: human gut; feature: human-associated habitat; material: faeces | place: United Kingdom | collected 2010/2012 ...
CAGCAGGTTGCCTCCGTAGATGTCGGTGAGGTAGCGGTCGCCCACCATCATCACTTCGCTGGGCTGCACTGCGTCCCAGGCGCAGATGGCCTCCATCAGACCCTCCGGCTTCTTCTGTCTGTGGCGAATCACCTTGACGCCCATCTCCTCCTCGATGGCCTCCGCGTGGAGATATCCGCGGTCGTCTTCGGATCCTGCTTGTGAATCACCCCCATAGCGACCACCCGCTGAGTTGGAAAAGATGACAACACGGTCATACCCGAAGAGTTGCTGACAGTTTCGTACTGCTCGTTCCGTGTTTTCGTTCATGGAGAAGGAGTATGGCGGCGTGAGGGTATTATCCTTGTCGAATATAACTGCCTTCACTCCACACTGCTTTAAGCTATTGCTGAGCAGAGTCGGGTAAGAAAACCTCGCAAAGGGGATTGTCGCCACGGAGGGGAAGGACAAGGAGGGGAGTAGTTTCCTCCGTTCTCTCCGTCGAAAGAGAATTCGTAGGAATCCTTTCACACCTGCACCCTACACATCACTTCATTCTGGTCATTTCGCACGTTCCACGATTGAACCATTTCACCCAATGCAGAGAAACGCTCGAGAGTGGGAACAAACAGGAAAAGCAATCAAGCTAATACTGCTAACCTCGGCGTCGGTGTTTCCTCCGTGAGCAAGGACTGTGGAATACTGGGGAGGTTCATGGCATTTGTTAGAGAGGTCTCCTTCTCCTTCTTCTCCTCGCATGCCTTCTTCGCAATATCGTTGAGGGAATTGGCGATTCCAGTGATCATCTCCTTCTTCTTGTCCTCGAAGTACTGTACTGTTCTCTCCTTCTTCATTTGCAGTTGCCATTGCTCCCTAAACACCTTTTGCATCTTCTCGTTCAATCCCTCCAACAATCCTCTCATCACACTGTCATAGTTCACTCCGTTCTGGTTAAACTTCTCCGCCAGCTCGCCCATCTTCTCCGTCACGTACGCGTCCAGCTGGTTCTTCAGCTTCTCTTTGAATGTGTCATCGAGCACCAGTGGCACCCATTCCCCCACTTTCATCTTCATAATCCCAGCCACCTCCTTCTTCTTATCGTCCTCCAACGAAACGGACACACTGTCCACATCATCGGCGATCGTCTCGAAGGCAGAGTCCACGATGGTGGGTAGCCGATTGCGAAGCTCTTCCATGACACTAGCCAATGCGGGGAACTTGCTGTCCACGAATTGCTCTTCAAACGCAATGTTGAATGCGCTGAGGAGTTTTGGAGATAGGCTGCTTTCAATGAAGTTCCACATGGTGTCGTCGATAAACTGCGTGTAGTCCTCGACGCAAGTAGAGTTCAATTCGTCCATCACCAGTGAGACATCCTACGAGTGAAAAGCCGACGGTACACTGACTTCCGTATCCGCATCATCTGCCATCAGATCGTCCACCTCTTTCATTTTCGATTCTTGCTTGCTCAGGCTGTCCAGCAGGTCCTCCAATCCCTTCATTCGACTACAATGACAATGGATGAAAACATATACTCATTTCCCTTCTTCACGAGGACATTCACGGCTTCCATGTCGTCCATGGCCTCGATTTGCTGCAATGTGGTTTCCAGCAGTGCTTGAAGATCCACATATTTCTGGTAAAAGACCTATATATCAACAATGCACAACGATTTGACATTGGAGGAATTTTGCCTCTGAATGGCAGCCTTCAAATAAATTAGTTTTCGTTTAAGCTCTTTTCATGAATCCTGGCAACAACAACGCACCTGGCTCATTCTTCTCTCTTCGCAGCCTCTTTGCCTCTTCTTTTTGTTCCTTTAAGATTTTTGCATCCTTCTGAAATCTAGCAGTAACCATATCACCACTGCTCACACCTTTCATTACTCGTCGCAATCTTCACAGTAATCTCATCCAGTTTTTCTTGGAGTTCACTTTTAATGTCTCTGGGTGTGCTGCACCAATGACTGCACTCAACTCCCATCCTGCAAATGGGACAATCTACCTGAGGGCGGCCCACATATTTGAATCCTCGTGTTAACTCGGCGTTTTGGCTTTTCCAATTCAAATCGAATTCATCTTCTTTGCATTCAGAATTGTTATTGTATTCCCAAAAGAAGTTCATTTCACCATCTACATGCCTGATTGACGGCAACAAGAAAATGACCAAGAAACACAACACAGACTACTTTGCTTTGCGAAAAAAGTTGGATATGCTATTCTTAGCCACCGGCGCGTCCTTTGGCTTCTCCGCTTTCGCTTTTGACACACGAGGCCTCTTGGCCTCCATTTCTTCCAGCGCCAAATCATCTAGCAAGAAGCGCAAGTTTGGAGTTTGTTTGCACACTTGAATTAGCGTTGTATTCTACAGATAACGAGAGACGGATACCACTCACATGAATCTGTTTACTATGCTCGCTGCCCATTCTCTCCTTTACCTTGGACGCCAGATAATCGATGAATAGCGTCTACTCGTCAATCTCACCAACGAAGAGTACAGTCGCTTTGCTCATAATCGCTACGGACTGCTTTGCAACGATATTTACGTCGGGGTCCATTTTCATCAGCTTTTTCACTCTCGCTATTCCTCATCCCCTTTCAACGCCAATACCAGCAGGCATGATCACCTCTTCCAGTTGCTTAGCACACTCCTCATTTGTATTTGGGTCCTTGTTGGGGTTGAGACAATCCCACTTCGGATTCTCGATTCGCACAGCCAGAGGGACGTAGAAATCATACCGGTCATTTGAACCGGTCTCGTTTCGCTGTGTCTTTTGAAAGAGAGCATCGACTTCCTCCTCCGTTCCTCGGTCTTCTTGTTGGGAGTGGACGCCTTCTTCCTCCATAGTCTCTGTGGATTGATGGGTTTGTGCGTTTGTCTGGGCCCCACTCTTTTGAATCTACGTATTCCCATCAATTCTGGGGGAATCCCTCCCGTTGAAAAGGGCTCACATTCGACAATCCAATGGATAACTTAGACGGTTGATTGGCTCATTTGACTGCTCATGCGTAGACGATTTGAGTTTTAGCAACGTGTCTGAGGACGACCTAGGAGATGTCGAGCCGGATCTTTCCGTGGATGAGGTGTCAAGCAGCAGTGAGGACATTGCTTCTTCTTCCAGCGATAACAATATGAGCGACGAGGAGAGCGCCGAGAGCATTCATGACTGGGGAACGAAGAAGAGCAACTACTACGGCGGCCAACAGGATGTGGGACGTGGCTAAATGCATTGATGGATAGGACTTTGACACGGAGGGTCTGGAGTTGAAGGAAACGAAGGAAATGGAGAAGAACCAGCTGGAAAGCATCCAGAACGATGACTACGCCGTGTCGGAAGACGAGGACTTTCAGGAGGAAGAGGAGGATGCGAAGGCCAATCTGGGTGTATGGATCGTGCTCTAAATTGAACAGTAGTTTGGCATTGAGGAGGAGGAAGTGCACAAGAACATTGCCGACTTGTCGGACAAGGACATTCTCAAGATCCTCCGGAAGGAGAGTCCGGAGCTCCTAGTGATGCTCCCCGACATCGAGAAGCGTCTGGAGAGCATGGACAAGGACATCAAGCCCTACGCGGACGCTCTCCATCGCACTCCCCCATCGCTGCACGGCACGCCGCTGTCGCCCACGGGCGAGGCACTGGCGGACAGCACCGTGCAGGTGAAGCTGAGCTACATGATGCTGCTGCTGAATTACCTGATCCTGAAGGCGGAGCACGGAGACATGAAGACGCACCCGCTGACGAGTCTGCTGGTGAAGGCGAGGTGGGCGAGACGGCGGAGCGTGAGACGTAGAGCGATGAGCGATCAGACGGACAAGCTGCAGACGAAGCTGAAGCGTGCGGCTGTGGCGAAGGTGGAGGAGGAGAAGAAAGAGGAGGAAGAGGAAGAGAAGCCTGAGGAGGAGGTGGAGGAGGAAGAGGAGGAGGTGCCGGCGGTGGACGACGAGGCGATGAGGTGCGCTTGGAGGGCGGTTGTGAGGTGTAGAGAGGAGGAGGAGGCGTTCAGCCTGCTGCCGTCGCGCGCCAGCCAGAAGCGCAAGGAGAAGGCGTTGGAGGAGGAGAGGGCGCTGGAGGAGGAGGAGGAAGAGGAGGAGGAGCCGAGGGTGGAAAAGAAGCCGCGATTCGAAGATGGCGAGGACGACTTCTACAAGGAGGCGGTGGCGAGGAAGAAGAAGAAGGTGGAGGCGAAGGAGGAGCGGAAGCAGTACCAGGAGCTGTATGTGAACGACGATTACGTGCTGGGCGAGGGAGAGTCCAGAAAGGCGACGAAGAAGATCCTGGCCAATCGTGGTCTGGTGGCCAGCCGTCCGAAGGTCAATCGGAATCCTCGTGTCAAGAAACGACGCCAGTACGAGAAGGCCCTGCGCCACAGACATGGCCAGGTGGCCTCCATGCGTACGAACGAGGCAGACCAGTATGGAGGCGAGAAGTCTGGTATTCGTGCCGATGTTACGCACTCGAGAGTGTTTGGTTAAGGTGGTGTGGATTGCTTTGTTCTTTTATCTCCTCCTGTTTGTTTTGAGAGGAACACAATTCGATGGAGGAAAAGGACGGGATTTCGGTCATTCAACAGTCCAAAACGGTTATTTCTAAGATTTGCGCCGATTCCATTCTAAACTGGTTCCATCATTATTTCCTTGATTTGACCCCATATTCGTGAAGTAGAAGATGGATAGCCTTATGAGAGCCCTGAAGACGTCCAAGAGACGTATCACACAGCAGGTGAAGGTGGCGACGGGTAGCAACTACTGGAGCGAATCTTATGCGTAGGACAGTCGGATCTGACGTCGGATGCCACTTTCGATATCGCTTTCCGCCAGTTCAGCGATGTGGAGAAGAATCTGTCCACGCTGCACGACCAGTGCGTGGCTCTGGTGGCGAACATAAACACGTGGTGCGACACCAACCGCAAGCTGGCAGACGAGCTGAAGCGGTTCACCAACACGGCGAACAACGACTCGGAGGAGATGCAAACCTACATGGACACGGTCAAGAACCTGCACGGAGCCCTCATGGTCGAGTACGACCAGACGCGTCGCGCGTTGATGGTGATTCTGCGCAGCCGCATCATCAACCGCATCGACAGATTGCTGAAGGACGACTTCAGCCAGGTGCACAAGATCGTGAAGACGCGAAAGAACATCATCATGGACTACGACTCGCACCGCGAGAAATGCTCGACCTTCGAGCGCAAGGGCGATAGCGAGAAGGCGGACCGCTTCCGCCGCAAGGCCGACCACGACAGGGAGATGCTGGACGAGCACACGCAGTACCTGGAGGAGCGCTTCACGGAGCTGATTGAGGTGGGCACGATCATTCTGAGCAAGGAGACGGCGACGCTGATCACTGCCGAGATGTACCTGGTGAAGCGCCAGTACGAGGCGATGGTGGGCATTTGCGGCAACTTCGGCGACGACGTGGTGAGCGCCGTGACCTACGACATCGACTCGGTGATCAGCCAGATCCAGAGCGGCGAGAATGTGGAGTCGACGTACGTGCCGCCGGAGCTGGACCTGCCCGAGCCGAAGAACCTGCCGATCCCCGAGGTGACGGTGTTCAAGGATGTGCCCCGCGCCCCGCGCCAGGCGGAGGAGGAGGCCTACGAGCCGGCGCGCACCTCCACGAAGCCGCTGCCGAAGCCCGCGAAGGCGAAGACCTACGCGATCGCGCTGTACTCGCTGGAGGCGTCGGAGGAGGGCGAGCTGTCCTTCAACGAAGGTGACCGCATCGAGGTGATCCACAAGGACCCGAGCGGCTGGTGGGAGGGCCGTCTGAACGGCGAGGTGGGCCTGTTCCCCGAGAACTACACGCAGCACGACTAATCAGACTAGTGTTTGTTGGTAGAAAGCGTCATCGGGATGAGGACAGCGGAGAAGTACGCACTCGCCGTGGTCTCTGGAGTGGCTGCAGCCGAGCTGCTGAGTTTCGGAGTGGAAGCAGCAGTGCAGTGGTTTTGGAGCTACATCGATCGCTGCAACGTGAAAGAACTGGAGGGAGAGTTTCAAATCCTGAATACGCTTGGAAGGTGGGGGATGCGGCCTTTCGTGATGCCTAGTGGAAAAACGTCCAAGATTTACAAAGCAGAGAACCGCAAGAGGGGAAGGACCGTCGCGCTGAAGGTGCTGAGCAAACTAAGCGTGGTGGCGATCGAATCCAATGCCTTCACCGTCGAACGCGAGATCTTGCAGTCCATTACGCATCCGAACATTGTCCATCTCTACAGCGCCTTTTCACGGGGATGGTGCAATGTGCTGGAAATGGAGTGTGCAACAGACGGCTCAGTGGGTGCGCAATGCTGTGGTGATGTGTAGCTCTTTCACTACGTTCATGCCCATGGCGTGCTTTCCGAAATGCAGACGATTCGCCTCATCACGCAGATGCTCGACGCCATGCTCTACTTGTATGATACGCACAACATCATCCATCGCGATATTAAGCCGGAGAACATTCTCGTGTTTAAGGAGCCCCTCGTATGCTGCGGAATCGAAGAGATGTTTTACAACAGTCTTGCTCGTGAAAGCACCATTTGCTTCAAGTTGTGCGGTTTGCCCGCCGTTTCGCGTTGAGCACTAGATTTTGGGTTTAGCGGCCAGGACAAGGCTCGATGTGGAACCGAATGCAAGATCGATGGTTTAGCGTTACGCATAGTCTACACAGAGCCACACGTGTACAGTGACGAGAAGGGGCATTCGCTGGGGAGTGACGTGTGGTCCCTGGGGATTGTGGTGCACTACGCCTTGTACGGCGTGAACCCGTACTATGACCTGGTGATGCAGAGACGCAGGAAGGAGGACTACCTCGAGTCTGTGTGCATGGAGAAGGAGAAGTGGGGTGCCTTAGGACCGAAATTGCGTTGTGGGGGAGAATTCGAAGAATGATGACTAGCCTTCTTTAAGATGGCGCTGAGTACGAAGAAGGAGAGGACAGAGAGGGAGATTCGCAAAGTGTACGATGATCTGTCCTCGCTCGACCCGCCGATCCGGTTTTGCCCAACGCAGTCGCACCCTGTATCCTATGATTATTGAGCGTGTTTCTTGCAGTCCTGTGCTTTCCACAATTGGCGCCGATTTCTGCAATCCAACGGTTTTTGCCATTGAATCGCCTGAGGAGACAATGTCGGGATCCGCAAAGAAGGTCTCGCTAGCAGACATCTATGTGCAGTCGCTGCAGAAGGACAATGCGTTTTTGAAGGAGAAGGTGTCCTCGCTGCAAAAGGACATCGACACCCTGAACGTGAAGTACGAGGAGGAGCGGAAGAAGCAGCAGCAGGAGAAGATCGCGTTGCAGGACGATTTGTCGAAGATGGTGCGCGATATTTCGTCGCTGCGCAACGAGAACACATCGCTGAAGGAGGAGATCAACGAATACGACGCAAATTACGTCCCGGCGACGGGCTCTCAGAGAATGAAGGATGCGCTGGCGGAAACGCGCCAGACGCTGCGGGAAACGGTGGAGAAGTACAACGAGATGGTGGACAGCTACGACGCCACGCGGGAAAAGTGCTCTAGCGCCTGCATCGAGGCGGACGCTCTCCGCAACGACAACGAGACGATGAAGGGGGAGCTGAACAAGGTGCACCTGCTGTACCAGGCCGCGGCGAAGGAGCTGGAGCAGAATCGCAACGACATGGGGGACATGATGAAGGAGATGGCCGCGCTGCGCCAGGCGCTGGAGCAGAAGGAGTCGTCGGAGGTGCGCGTGCCGGTGAGCCGCAGCCCGGTGCCGGACGTGAATGCGAAACTGGTGGTGTCGCTGCGCCGGCAGATCGGGGACCTGACGAGCTCGCTGGAGCAGCTGACGCGCGAGAACAGCTCGCTGAAGACGCGCGTAAACTCGCAGAGCTCATCGTCGTCCTCGCAGCTGAACGAGTGGCGGAAGCGCGCGACGCAGGCGGAGGAGAAGGTGAAGGCGTTGTCCGCCTCGCTGGTGGAGATCACGAACGACCGCGATCGCCTGCTGGCGGAGCAGCAGGACGCGGTGGGCGGCGCGGCGGGCGACGCGGGCGAGTGGAAGCAGAAGAGCGACGAGCTGGAGAAGAGGGTGATCGAGCTGACGCAGCGCAACCGCAACTACGAGCGCAGTGTGGGCAGCATGGTGACGCGCTGCGACGCGGCGGAGAAGAAGGCGAAGGAGCTGGCGGCCAGTCTGCAGGCGGCGACGCAGGCCGCGGCGCAGGAGAAGGCGGCGCTGCAGGCGCAGCTGGAGAAGGCGCAGCGCGAGCGTGCCAGCGCGCTGGCGGAGAAGAGCCGTGCAACAGCGACGCCGCGCGCGACGGGCAGCGTGGGCGAGCTGCGGAAGAAGGACGAGGAGATCGAGAAGCTGCGCGCGTCGGTGATGCAACTGGAGGGCGAGCTGCAGGAGCAGCAGCAGCTGGTGGAGCGGCTAAAGAGTGAGAGTGCCTCTAGTCCCGCGCAACCCTCTCGTGAGTATACGAGTCAGCCCTCTCGTGAGTATGCGAGTCAGCCGTCTCACGAACCCTCTCACGAGCTTCTTCATGAGCCCTCTCAGTCATCGCAGCAGCCATCGCAGGAACAGCAGACACCAACGGAGTACCACGAGCAGACGGCCGTGGTGGAGGCAGGCAGGCGTTCATTACACCCCTCACACATAGAGTCGGCGGACGACGCGATCATGGGCGTGCTGCAGCAGATGATCGCGGCGCCGGAGCTGTACAGCCTGGACACCATCGACGACATCAGCTTCCCCGGTAGCATAAACCAACGGACCTGAGGCGTAGACTGCGGCTTCAACGACGAGCACATGCAGCAGTTCACGGTGTTCCTGCAGCAGAACGAGTTCCCCAGTCTGGTGACGATCGACGTGTCGCGTGGGCGCTGGGGCGGGGCGTGAGGGGTAGACAACCTGCTGACCGAGCGCAGCGTGATTCCGTTCATCAAGGTGCTGCTGGGGAAGCGCGCGTCCTCGCTGCAGAAGCTGGACCTGTCGTACAACCAGCTGGACGATCACTTCGCGGATGCGCTGCTGGACGTGCTGATCCACGCCACCTCGAACAGCTCCATCCGCTGCATCGAGTTCGAAGGGAATCTGTTCTCCGACGGAGTTTTACAACAGATGAAGCAGATTTGTGGAGGCAGTATGTAGGAGCCCTCCACTGCTTGTACTCTATCTTCCTCTTCAGTGGACACTGTTTGTTGTACTCACGCACCGGGTTGTTCTGGGTCGCGGCAGATAAATCAAGAGCAGATGGATAATTCGACAAGCAGACTGTTCATCCCAAGGTAGGCTTTGCGTCATGTCCGCGTGAGCGTCGTAGTGAGTGTTTGGACGGCTTGTTCCGATCTCCATCGGGCTTGATCCAAATCGTCAACGAATATCTCGAAACGATAAAGCAGAGGGATGAAATCGAGGAGACCCTCATTCAGAACATTCTAGAGTCTTTTACGCTGCTTTTGCCCGTAGCACCATCCCTTCGCCAGCCCGTTCTTTTATTCCTGACATCGATCGCCAACCCGTTCGAGTCGTGGCTTTCGTCGTCGTTGCTGAGGCCGTGGACCACTCTCTATCGGCTTCTCCCGTTTATCGTCGACGAGATCCGCTCGGTGTGGACTTGGAAGTCGCTCTTCACATTTCAGTCCTGTCCAAACGCGCGCATTCGCTACTACGCCGTTCAAATTACGTGTTCGCTGCTGAACAAGACGGAGAAGGACCGTCACGAAATGGAGGCCATGGTGGAGGCGGGACTGGAGTCGGACGCGGCGCAGGCCGTGATCGACGTGAAGAGAGAGGAAGAACGGTTTGTGGAAGCGATGGCGGAGAAGCGCAGCGCGTACCTGCAACGGAACGCTATCGATCCCGCGACAGAGCCCTCCGCAGGAAACATGGAGGTTGAATCGGAGTCCAAGACGTCTTCACAACGCTACGTCTCCGTCTGCGGCTACATCCTGCCGTGCCGCACGGACTGCGCGCCGGTCACGGTGACGTACTCGCCATTCATCCTGACGCCCACATCGACGAAGAACCTGGAGCACCTCTGCCTGCACATGCAGGGCACGAAGCCCATCCTGCTGCAGGGCGACTCGGGCTGTGGCAAGACGCGGCTGTTCCAGTACCTGGCGCAGCAAACGCACAACGATGACTACATCCAGCTGTTCCTGGACGACCAGATGGACTCGAAGGCGCTGATCGGCAACTACGTGTGCACCGACAAGCCGGGCGAGTTCGTGTTCCAGCCGGGCACGCTGACGCAGGCGGTGACCGCGGGGAAGTGGGTGATCATCGAGGACGTGGACAAGATCCCGTTCGACATCGTGTCGTGCCTGCTTCCCATCATCGAGAAGGGCGAGCTGTCGATCCCCAGTCGCGGCGTGACGCTGAAGGTGCACGAGAACTTCCGGCTCTTCGGCACCTGCTGTCAGCGCTGCACCAGCGGCAGCAGCCCCATGAGCAGCTTCCTCTGCAACCACTGGCTGGCTGTGGACGTGGCGGGCCTGGCGGAGGCGGACCTGGCGCAGATGATCGAGGCGCGCTTCCCGGCGCTGCTGCCGCTGATCCGCGAGCGCGTGGTGCTGAGCTACCGCGTGCTGTGCGTGCCGCCGCGCCACGAGGAGAGCGAGCGGCACACGGAGGCGATGCTGGCAATGCTGGCGCTGCTGGAGGCGGGGCCGCAGGGCCGCAGCGTCACGCGCGAGGAGCTGGTGGGCATGAAGGTGGAGCTGGCGCGCAACGGGAAGCCGGTCACCTGCCGCGACGTGCTGAAGTGGTGCGAGCGGCTGGCGTCGAACCCGCTGATCACGGGCATTGCCAACAACGCGCTGGCGGAGCAGACGCGCAAGCTGATCCTGGACGAGGCGCTGGACGTGTTCGCGGGGTGTCTGCCGGCGGGTCGTGGCGCGCGGACGGTGGCGCACGTGCTGGCCGTGGTGTGGGATCTGTCGGTGTCGGCGGTGGACGGGTACGTGCAGAACGCGCCGGCGTTCAGCGTGGAGGCGGGCGTGCTGCGCGTGGGCCGCGTGGCGATGCCGCTGGCGCCGAACCGCGCGAAGAGCCGGCGATTCTTCCAGACGAAGCAGAGCCTGCGGCTGATGCAGCAGATCGCGGCGTGCATCACGCACCAGGAGCCGATGCTGCTGGTGGGCGAGACGGGCTGTGGCAAGACGACGGTGATCCAGTACCTGGCGGAGTGCGTGGGGCAGGAGCTGGTGGTGCTGAACATGAACGAGCAGACGCAGTGCAGCGACCTGGTGGGCGGGTTCAAGCCGGTGGACCTGCGCCAGCTGGCGATCCCGCTGTTCAACCGCTGCTGCGAGCTGTTCAACCACCTGTTCCTGGACAACAAGCACGCCGACTTCAAGCCCGCGCTGAAGCAGGCGCTCGACGGCGGCAAGTTCGCGGCGCTGGCGGCGCAGATGGCGAGCTTCGGCGCCTTCGCCAGCAAGAAGGTGCAGCAGGCGCGCGCGCGCACGGCGGCGCAGGGCAAGCCGGTGGAGAAGTACGAGAGGTGGCTGGCGGTGCTGGGCGCGTTCGCGGCGGAGGTGGCGGCGTTCGAGAAGAAGGTGGCGCAGGTGGAGAGCAGCTTCGCCTTCTCGTTCGTGCCGGGCCCGCTGGTGGCGGCGATCGAGCAGGGCAAGTGGGTGCTGCTGGACGAGCTGAACCTGGCGCCGGGCGAGGTGCTGCAGCGGCTGAGCGGGCTGCTGGAGAGCACCACGAGCAGTCTGGTGCTGAGCGAGCGTGGCGACGTGATGCCGATCCGCCGACACCCCAACTTCCGCATCTTCGCGGCGATGAACCCGGCGACGGACGTGGGCAAGAAGGCGCTGGCGCCGGCGGTACGCAACCGCTTCAGCGAGTTCTACGTGAACGAGCTGACAGACCGCGGGGACCTGGAGCTGATCGTGCGCAGCGCGCTGAAGGACTCGGCGCTGAGCGACGTGCGCATCGCGGGGAAGATCGTGGAGTTTTACCTGCGGGCGCGGGAGTGCGCGCGCAGCAGTCTGGTGGACGGCGCGAACAAGGCGCCGCATTACTCGCTGCGCACGCTGTGCCGCACGCTGGACTTCGTGTGCGGCGCGGAGAGCATGAGGCTGTCGGGCGTGAAGGCGCTGTACGAGGGCCTGTGCATGGCCTTCCTGACGATGCTGAACGAGCGCTCGCAGGCGGCCATGCGCAAGCTGATCCTCGACGTGGTGTTCGACGGGCAGAAGGTGGACACGGACTTCACGCTGCGCAACCCCGGCGGCCGCGCGACGCACGAGGACTTCGTGCAGGTGAACCGCTACTGGCTGCAGAAGGGCGAGCTGCCCGTGGACCTGTCCAAGCCGCAGAAAGGGCAGCCGCCGCGGTTCATCCTGACGTCGTCGGTGCAGGCGCGGCTGGACGACCTGTGTCGCGCGGTGCTGATGCGGACGTGCCCCGTGCTGTTGCAGGGCCCCACGTCGTCGGGCAAGACGTCGATGATCACGTACCTGGCGGCGCTGACGGGCCACAAGTGCGTGCGCATCAACAACCACGAGTACACGGACCTGCAGGACTACACGGGCATCTACGTGTCGGCGCCCAGCGGGCAGCTGGTGTTCCACGAGGGCCTGCTGGTGGAGGCGCTGCGCAAGGGCTACTGGGTGATTTTGGATGAGCTGAACCTGGCGCCCTCGGAGGTGCTGGAGGCGCTGAACCGGCTGCTGGACGACAACCGCGAGCTGTTCATCCCCGAGACGAACACGGTGGTGCGGCCGCACCCCAACTTCATGCTGTTCGCCACGCAGAACCCGCCGGGCAAGTATGGCGGGCGCAAGGTGCTGTCGCGCGCGTTCCGCAACCGCTTCCTGGAGATGCACGTGGAGGACCTGCCGGGCCAGGAGCTGCAGCAGATCATCGTGCAGCGTTGCGGCGTGTACGAGGGCTTCGCGAAGCAGATGGTGGCGGTGATGGAGCGGCTGCAGGCGGAGCGCCAGAACAGCAACGTGTTCGCGGGCAAGGACGGGTTCATCACGCCGCGCGACCTGCTGCGCTGGGGCAACCGGTGCCCCAAATCGAAGGAGGAGTTGGCGTACCACGGGTACCTGCTGCTGGCGGAGCGCCTGCGCCGCGACGATGAGCGAGCGAAGGTGAAGAAGGTGCTGGAGGAGGTGTGCAAGGTGAAGATTGATTTGGCGGCATTCTACCTGCAGGATGCCATTGTGGACGCCATGATGGATCCTGTGGGCGACATGCGTGGTGGCGTTGCCAAGCAAGCAGCACAGTCACAGTCACAGTCAGGTCAGGAAGCACAGTCACAGTCACAGTCAGGTCAGGAAGCACAGCCAACACAGCTGTGGAACCTGGCGACACTGCAGAGCCTGCAGCAGCGCATCCGCGAGGAGTACGAGAGCAGCGAGCGCGCGGTGCCGTCGGGACTGAAGAGCATCGCCATCACGGGCACGCTGCAGAAGATGTTCAAGCTCATCGGGCTCTGCCTGCACTACGACGAGCCCGTGCTGCTGGTGGGCGGCACGGGCTGCGGCAAGACCACGGCCGTGCAGCTGGTGGCCGAGGCGCTGCGCCAGCGGCTGGTGATCCTGAACTGTCACGCGCACACGGAGACGAGCGACATCCTCGGCGGGCAGCGGCCCTCGCGCTCGCACGAGGCGGACGCCGTGGCCTTCCAGCGACTGTGCTGCGCGCTGGTGGCGACGCTGGGCGCGTGGCTGCGGCCGCATGAGAGCATGGGCGTGGAGGCGCCGTCACCGGAGCAGTACCAGGAGTGGATTCTGCACGAGTCGCCGTCGCTGGTGATGAGCTGGTTGCAGCCGCAGCTGGCGGCGCACGCGGGCGAGCTGACGGCGGAGCAGCAGGCGCAGGAGGCGGCGGTGCGCGAGGCGTTCGGGAAGTACCAGCAGATCTTCGTGTGGCAGGACGGCCCGCTGCTGACGACGATGAAGCGCGGCGACATCTTCCTGCTGGACGAGATCTCGCTGGCGGAGGACGCCGTGCTGGAGCGCATGAACAGCATCCTGGAGAGCGAACGGCAGATCACCGTGCCCGAGAAGGGCGGCGACTGCATCGAAGTGTACACGGCGCACCCCAAGTTCCGCATCCTGGCGACTATGAACCCCGGAGGCGACTTTGGCAAGAAGGAACTCAGCGCGGCGCTGCGCAACCGCTTCACGGAGATCTGGGTGTCGCCGCTAAACGGGCTGGACGACCTGAAGCAGATCATCGCCGACCGCATCCGCATGCGCGAGCGGGCTTCTGCGCAGTTCGGCGCGGTGGACGAGGCGGCGCACGAGCGCATGGTGGCGGCGCTGCTGCCGTTCCTGGAGAAGATTTTGGATTTCGTGGACTTCTTCAACGTGTTGCTGAACCAGAACACGACGGACAAGCAGAACCGCACGGAGGCGACGTGCCGTGACATCCTCTCCATCGTGGACTTCATGAAGATCGGCGTGTGCCACCTGCAGCTGGCGCCCGCCGTGGCCTTCGCCGAGGCCATCGCCATGATCCTGCTGGACGGCCTGGGCATCGGCACCAACATGAACTCCGCCACCTCTGCCGAGTACAAGCAGAAGTGCTTCGACAAGCTCCTCGCGCTCATGGACGCCGACCAGCGTGCGGCGCTGCAGGCCTACTTCGCTTCGCCCAGCGCCGTGGCGGTGACGGAGGGTCGCTTCGGCGTGGCGCCCTACTTCGTGCGGACACTGGCGGGCGCGCGGCCGTCGATCGACGACTACCACTTCGACGCACCGACGACGTGCTCGAACCTGAAGCGCGTGCTGCGCGCGCTGCAGCTGCACAAACCGATCCTGCTGGAGGGCTCGCCGGGCGTGGGCAAGACGTCGCTGATCACGGCGGTGGCGCAGGCGATCGGGCAGCCGCTGGTGCGCATCAACCTGTCAGAGCAGACGGACATGGCGGACCTGCTGGGCTCGGACCTGCCTGTGCCGGTGGGCGAGCAGGCGACGGACGAGAAGGGCAACGCGGTGCAGTTCAAGTGGAGCGACGGCGTGCTGCTGAGCGGGATCAAGAAGGGCGCGTGGATCCTGCTGGACGAGCTGAACCTGGCGTCGCAGCAGGTGCTGGAGGGCCTGAACAGCTGCCTGGACCACCGCGCGACGGTGTACATCCCCGAGATCGACAAGGAATTCCAATGTCCGCCGACCTTCCAGATCTTCGCCTGCCAGAACCCGCTGGAGGAGGGCGGCGGGCGCAAGGGGCTGCCGCGGTCGTTCATCAACCGCTTCGCGCGCGTGTACGTGGAGACGCTGAAGGAGGAGGACATGGTGCTGATCGCCAAGCAGCTGATGGGCCGCAAGTTCGCCGGCTACTTCCGCGAGCAGGGTTCCGCCGTGCAATGGGAGCGTGTGGGCGGCGTGCTGGAGCGCATGGTGCGGTTCGTGGTGGAGCTGGACGCGCTGATGAACCGCGGGCGCGCGAAGAACCTGAACAGCTTCGAGTTCAACCTGCGCGACGTGTTCCGCTGGTGCGACCTGATGCTGGCCAACCAGGCGGTGAACGAGCTGCAGCCCGCCGCCTTCCTCAACATGCTCTTCCTGCAGCGCGTGCGCAACGCCGCCGTGCGCGCCGAGGTGCTGGCGCTGTACCAGCGTGTGTTCGACACCTCCTTCGCGCCCGCGCTGTTCCCGCGCGTGTCCGTCGACAGCACCTCGCTGCAAATCGGCGGCGCGCTGGGCCATCGCTACAACGTGGCGGGCGGCGCGCTGCGACAGCCGCTGTTCCGCGGGTCGCTGCAGTATTTGGAGTCGCTGCTGTTCGCCGTGCAGAACAAGCTGCCGTGCCTGCTGGTGGGCGAGAGCGGCGCGGGCAAGAGCGCGGCGCTGCACGCGCTGGCGAGTCTGCTGAACGTACGGCTGTACGAGTACAGTCTGAACACGACGACGGACGCCACGGAGATTCTGGGCTGCTTCGAGCAGGTGGAGGCGTCGCGGCACTACTCGCGGCTGCTGGAGGAGCTGGGTGGCGTGCTGCAGCGGCTGCTGTGGCGCGTGCTGGTGCGCAGCTGTGACGAGACGGCGCTGCGCGACTTCGCCTCGAAGCGCGTGCGCATGAACAGCGTGGGCGAGATGGCCTGCGTACCCGAGCGCGCCGAGCCCGTGGAGCTGGGCGGCGACCGCAAGCGTGTGCGCGAAGCTGCTTTGGATGAGAGTGTGAGTGAAGGGTCCCAGATGCCGCAAACGGCGTCGGCGGAGGAGGTGGCGGCGCGGGCGTACATGCTGGCGAACTACCTGCACCAGCAGGTGCTGCGGCTGGCGGGCGGCGGGAGCGAGCAGGAGTGTGGCGTGGAGATCCGCGCGGTGCTGCAGCGCTGCCTGCAGGACCTTGCCTTCATGGAGGCGGCCACTGGCACTACCAACACTAGCTGTGCTGACGACACTGGGTGTGGAGATTCGGAGGTGGCGTCGCTGCTGTCGGAGGCGCAGCGCATGGTTGACGCGGTGGAGGCGATCAGCCGCGTGGCGGCGCACGTGGCGTTCGAGTGGATCGACGGGTCGCTGATCGAGGCGATCGTGCGGGGCTACTGGGTGGTGTTCGACAACGCGAACTTCTGCAACGCCTCGGTGCTGGACCGCCTGAACAGCCTGCTGGAGAACAACGGCTTCCTCCTGATGAACGAGTGCGGGCTGGTGGACGGCCGCGAGCGCATGATCCGCCCGCACCCCAACTTCCGCATCTTCTTCGTGATGAACCCCGTCTTCGGCGAGATCTCCCGCGCCATGCGCAACCGCTGCGTCGAGCTCTTCTTCCTTCCCGCCAATAGCAGTGCCAACACTGTTACCAACGCAGATGCTGGGGAAGAGGCTGACGACACGGTGGTGGACTTCTCCGATTCCGCCGTGGCGGAGGCGGACGCGTTCGACCTGGTGAACAGCCTGGGCGTGAACGACTTCGGGCTGGTGCTGCTGATCCTGCAAGCCGACCGCGGGCTGCGCGGCGCGCTGGCGTCGCTGCTGAAGACCAACCCTCGCTACCTGCTCCGCTTCGCGCAGGTGGTGGTGGACGCGCTGGAGCGTGGCTGCAGTGTGCGCGAGAGTGTGTGCATGGCGGCGGAGACGGTGTACGGCGCGGCGGCCACCAAGGCGTACACGGAGAGCGAGGCGTTCGAGCGGGCGGTGGGGGCCTACGCGAAGCTGCACGCGTTCTGCGAGGCGCACGGCGTGGCGGACGCCTGCTTCCTGCCGTCGTGGGCGGCGAGCGTGGAGCGGCTGAGCGGCCAGAGCGAGGAAGCGGAGTGCCTGCGCGAGGCGTTCCTGCTGAACTACCTGCTGCAGCTCGCCGCGCGGCAGGACCTGACGCCCGCCATGCTGGAAGAGTGGTGCGCCCTTCTCCGCAGCACTGCCAACAGCACTGACGATGGTGTTAGCAACACTGCTGGAACAACCACAGTCACACAGTCACTCACACACACGCTGGAATTCTGCTTGGCGCGGCTGGCGGCGGCGCCGATGCCCTTCGTGGTGACGGTGGTGAGCATGACGCTGCTGACGATGCGTTCTGGCCACAGCCTCGAGGCGCTGCGTGTGGTGCTGGCACCCTCGCTGCGCAGCCCCGGCGCGCAGAGCCTCGCCGCACTGATCCTCCAAGTCGTCGACCAGTTCCTGCACATCGCCACGGGCAGTGCCTTCTTCGCTCAGTACCGCGCCGCGCAGGATGCCCTCCGGCAGTTCGCGCCCAGCGCTGCGGAGCACATCCCGCTCTTCAGCAATAACTTCGAGTCGGCCGTGCTCTGCTCTGTGCCCGAACTGCTCGCGCGCCTGCCGCTCTTCGCCAGCGCGCAGGATGCCGTCGTGGTACGCCTCCACAAGGCCGTGCTCACGGAGGGTCTGCTGCAGGGCCGCTACGCCGAGGCAGAGGCGGCCGTGGCGGCGTTCGACGCGAGCCTGGCGCGCATGGCGAGCTTCAGCCACCTGCTGCCGCTGCTGGCGACGATCGAGGTGGAGACAGCGGCGGCGCTGGCAGCGAGCAGGACGCAAGAGCTGTCGGCGGCGCAGCTGGCGGAGAAGTCGGTGCTGGAGCTGTCGATCCTGGTGCAGCGCAGCATCGTGCACGCGTCGCAGGTGCTGAACCGCACGGTGCTGGAGGCGCTGCCCGTGGCGCTGGCGCTGTGCAGTCTGGCGCGCGAGATGATCGAGGGCGGCACGGACGGCGCGTTCGTGCTGGAGTGGTGCGAGCAGCTGCGCTGCTTCCTGGCGCTGGCGCAGACGACGCGCTACGCGACGGCTCTGTCGGCGCAGCTGAACGCCATGTACAACATGCGGTGGGTGGCGTTCATCCTTCTCTTCAGCCAGAGTCTCACACGCTTCCACGCCGCTTGGCCGCACGCCGTGCTGGGCTCGGAGGCGGCGTACGGCGCGCACGTGGAGGCGGTGCTGCAGGCGCTGCAGGTGCGCAGCAACATCGCCATCGACAACCGGCTCTGGAGCGTGGTGGGCCGCCCACTGGTGCTGGGCGACGGCGCGGCGGGCGCGGCGCTGCAGGAGCTGGTGACGCGCTGGCAGAAGGACGCGTTCGTGTTCCAGCGCAAGGTAGAGGCGGCGACGCTGCAGCAGGTGCCGTGCCTGCACGTGTTTCTGACGGAGGTGGAGCGTAAGGTGGTGGTGGACGCGATGGGCACGCTTGTGTGGCTCGGGCAGAAGAACGGCTCGCCCGTCACGAAGACGCAAGCGAAGACGCAAGCGGAGACACAGGCAGAGACACAGGCGGAAACGCAGGCGAAGGCGGTGGTGGAGGTGCTGAAGCAGGCGCTGGCGGCGTGCGAGGAGCGGCGCGCGGGCCTGAGCGCGGAGGTGGACACGACCTTCGAGGGTTCGGTGGAGGTGGAGGCGGCGGCGCGCAGCAGCGTCACACAGCTGGGCGACAAGGCCTACGCCGTGCTCAGCGACCTCCTGCACGACGTCGTCACCGTGAACCGCACACTGCGCCACCAGACCGCTCTTCTGCGCGGGCTGCTGGCGCCCGACGCCTTGGCAGTGGCAGCGGCGGTGAAGGACGCGGAGGCGGGCGCGGCGCTGACGTCGGTGCTGCTGTCACCATTGCAGCTGCTGGCTCTGCGCCAACTGCAGTGGCTGTCGGACGCGTCGCTGCCCTCGGAGCAGGTGGTGGCGGCGGCGCGGCTGATCCCCGTCAACCAGCTGGAGTTTCTGCGCTGCTACCTGGAGAACTACTGGAGCGATGCTGCGTACGGCTACCACGTCTTCCAGGACGAGCCGGCGGCGCTGCGCGTGGAGGAGACGCGCGAGGCGGTGGCGGGCGCGGCGCTGCTGCTGAAGCCCCACACGGCGACGATGGTGCTGGGCACAGTGGCGCCGCTGCTGAGCTCGGCGCGCAGCGGGTACAGCGCGGGCAACCGCATCGAGTCGCTGGGCGTGTTCAAGATGCTGCTGAGCCGCCTGATGCACGACGAGGAGCGGCCCGCCGTGTCCTCCGCTCAGGCGCTGCGCAACGAGTGCGAGAGCCTGCTGGGCGTGCTCCGTCAGCTGCTGCGCTATTCACAAGCCAACCTCGTTGAGGTGACAGAGCTGTCCAGTCTGGAGGCGCTGGGCGAGGAAAAGGTGGAGGCGGTGCAGCGGGCGCTGGAGGCGTCGCTGGAGCAGGCGGCCGACGCGCAGACGATGCGGTACGAGTCGCTGCTGCTGGCGGTGGTGCCGGGGCTGCTGCGCCTGCTGCGGCGGGCGGGCGGTGCGTCGCCGCGCGAGGTGGCGGTGGTGGCGAGCGTGGCGTGGGCGCAGCTGGGCGTGGCGCTGTTCAGCCTGCTGCTGCCGAGCAGCGTGGTGGACCCGCTGATGAAGGACTTCATCGCGAAGCAC
>ERZ827156.2352-NODE-2352-length-19696-cov-4.085535_pt1 | contig 19696 bp, 16 predicted proteins | sample MGYA00519919_ERZ827156 | MGnify/ENA primary metagenome ERZ827156 (study PRJEB31778, sample SAMEA3449269) | human gut metagenome | biome: human gut; feature: human-associated habitat; material: faeces | place: United Kingdom | collected 2010/2012 ...
CGTGATTGGCTGCCCCCTTGAAAACCACCCTGGACACAAAAATCGAGACACTCCCGGTTTTGTCCGTACCGGACGGCAGCGTTTTCTCGTCCGGATGACTGACGGAGTTTTTCCGTACCTTCTGAATAGCACTGCAGAGCTGACGGTAGTAGCGAATCCACGATTTGATGTTCTTGTCGCTGTTTTCCGGTGTCAGCACGTTGTTGAGTTCCAGATTTTCAATAATGCCGATGAGCGTATCGAGCTGCAGCGTCAGTGCGAGAAGTCGCTGGCTGTAGCCCGTGCGGATCGGGGCCTTGAATTCCCGTTTGTGATCGTAGAGGATCGTCCGAAATTCTTCAGGAACGGCGGTCTCCAACTGTTTTTGCAGGGTTGCTAAGTTGGCAGAAAGCGACTTGCCGTAATCGTCAAGCAGTCGGTGGATTTCGTTCTCGGCAACACGGGCCTCTTTAACGCGATGCTGATTGCGTGCCGCCTTAGTGGCGATGTACAACGCGTGATCGGTGCGCTCGAAATGATGCTCAAAAAGCATCTGCACGTGGTGAGAGCAGAAGGTGATGGGACGAACCCCCAAGGCTTTGGAGAAATCATCGGTTTTGCGGCGGTGTTCGACGGCGACCTGCGGTACAGGATCATGAGAAAAATTGCGCGGTGGCATGGGGGAGAGACGCTTCTCCGTCGTGGGGGTGACTGCTGACGTTTCGGGCATGAAGAACTCCAGAGAAATAAACTACAGGGTAAGCATCGACCTCCTCAGAATCAATAGCGGAAATGACGGTTTTTCGTCATTTCCGCTATTGATTTCGTAGTGAAAAATGAGTAATGTGGGTTCTGTAATCTCTGTAGGTTCGCCTGCCGTGATTCTGACTGTCGACACGTTAAAAAGACGGTTCCGCCCTCTGTGATGACGGTAACGCAGATCGCACGCTGAGCGTTTAATAAAAACAGCTTTGACCGAAGTGACGGCAGTACAGGTCACTTCAACCACTATCCCCCTCGGGAGTCCGCTCCCGATTTTTGGGGGTGTGCTCCCATTTTTATGGAGCACACCATGGATGCCACACAGCATTCCTCCGCCGAATATCAGTTTTTCGGCGGCGACGTCTTCACCAACGTCTACGATGGAGAGAAGACCATTCAAATGCCCAAATCGCTTCAGATCTTGGGCTTTTCCGATCCGACCAATCCTGCCATTCCTAAGCGTCACGAGAACTACGTTTTCCGGCGTGAGGTGTTGCGGGATCTGATCGCTTTTCTGCGCAAGCCCAACGGTGACGCCTTGTACCTGACCGGCCCCACGGGGAGCGGCAAGACGAGCGTTGTTCTGGAAACCTGCGCACGACTGAATTGGCCCGTTCAGCAACTCACGCTCAACAACCGTTTTGAGTTTGCGGAACTGACGGGACACTTCACCTACGCTTCGTCCAAACCCGGTGAAGCACCTCAAATGACGTTTCAGTACGGCCCGCTGGCAATAGCGATGAAGTACGGGCATGTCTTGGTGTTAAACGAGCTTGACTTGGCGGATGCCGGTGAATTGGCGGGGCTCAACGACGTTCTTGAAGGCCGTCCGTTGGTTCTTGCCGACAATGCCGGTGAAATCATCCTGCCGCACCCGATGTTCAGAGTCATTGCTACGGCCAACAGCTGCGGCAGCGGCGACGCTTCGGGACGCTACATGGGCGTGCAGCAACAGAACCTTGCTTTCCTCGATCGGTTTCGGTTTGTGGAAGTGGGGTATCAGGATCCCAAGGTGGAAGAACAGCTTCTTTTGAAGACGGTTCCTGCCATGAAATCCGTGATTGCCAGCATGGTGAAGTTGGCGGGCGAAGTACGTCAGCTTTTTGCAGACGGACGTTTGTCTCTCACGCTTTCCACGCGAACACTTCTGCGCTGGGCTCAGATTGCGGACGACTTTCGAAATGCGGATAACCCGCTCGAATACGGCCTTCGCCGGGCGTTGCTCACAAGGACGGAACCCGAAGAAGCCAAGGCGATCGAAAGTCTTTGCGAAACCATTTTCGGTGACGCCTGGACTAGCCACAGCAAGAAGTAAATGAACCGACCCCGTGACGGGATGCTGAATCCCGTGAGGGGCGAGGTGTCTCTGAACGGGGTTTTCTTTTCCCAAAAAGGAGATACCAAAATGGACAGCAGTAATGCCAAAACCCAGACGCAGAGCCTTATCGCACGGCTGGCTGTGAAATTCGGTGTGGAACCCGGCAAGCTCTTGAAGTGCCTGACAACCCAGGTCTTCAAACAGTCCGACGGTGCCGTACCGACAAACGAAGAACTCATGGTTCTTCTCTTGGTCTGTGAGAACTTCGGATTGAATCCGTTTAACCGTGAAATCTTTGCATTTCGCGGCAAAAGCGGTGACATCGTCCCGGTCGTCAGTCTTGACGGTTGGGCGCGGATCGTCCGGTCTCAGAAGGACTTTGACGGAATGAGCTTCTCTTTTTCGTCAACCACGGTGCGGCTTCCCGGCTATGACGGAGAACTTCCGGAATACGTCGAATGCTCCATGCGCCTTAAAGGCATCGCAGCCCCCGTCGTCATTCAGGAATACATGGTGGAGTGCTTCAACGACCGCTCGCCGGTCTGGAAAAAGTGGCCTCGGCGCATGCTGAGAACCCGCAGCTTCATCCAATGTGCCCGCTTGGCATTCAGTCTCACGGGACTGTATGACGAAGGCGACGCTTACAGCGAAGACGGTTTTAACGGCCGCCTGACGCTGCAGAACGTTGAGTCAGCGGTTACTACGGCGGAGACGCCGCGCCTTACGATGGATCGCACGAAACTTGATGCGATGCTCGAAAAGCTGTCAGGCTTGGCGGTCGGCCGTGAAAACGGTTGGCAACGGGCCCGTCAGTGGATCGAAAGCAACTTATCGGGCGAAGACCGAACGTATGCGGAAAACGTACTTCAAGCGAAGACGAAAGCGGCAGAAGCTCCGGCGGTGATTGAACCGCAGAAAGCGGATGTTGTCTCCTGACGGGAGGTGACGGATGTTTTTTGTGGATTTGGATCAGCGGACACCGGAATGGCTGAGCTGGCGATGGATGGGAATTACCGCCACCGAAAGCGCCGTCATTTTGGGGCGGAGTCCCTATAAAACGCCTTGGCGTTTGTGGTGCGAGAAAACCGGTCGGGCTCGCCCGCCGGATTTGAGTGCCAATCCTCAGGTGCGGTACGGTCGGGAAAACGAAGATCGTGTGCGGCAGATGTTTCAGCTGCAGCACGCGGAAGTTCTCCTGCCTTTGTGTGCGGAGTGCTCGGAAGATCGCCTTTTCCGTGCATCTTTTGACGGACTGACGTCGAATGATGAGCCGGTGGAAATCAAATGCCCCGGTTCGGAAACGATGGCAGACGTCAAGGAACGCGGCCGGGAAAGCGACGCTTTTCGGCTTTACAACATCCAGGTGCAGCATCAGCTTCTCGTAGCCGGTACTCGCCACGGATGGTTGGTCTTTTATGACGGCGAAACGAATGCCCTGACGGAATTTGAGATTGACCGCGATGACGACCTCATTGCGGAGATTCGCAAGACCGGACGGGCGTTTTGGGACCTCGTCATTCGAGACAAAGAACCGAAAAAAGACCTGCAGCGGGATTTCTACGTTCCGAAAACGGACGATGAGATTTCGCAGTGGTGTCGGTTGGCCGCGGACTATGTGTCGGCTGCCCGCGAAGTGGACGACCTCAAGGCGCAGATCGAAGGGCTCAATGCCGTTCGTACGCGCTGCAAGGAACAACTCTCACGCCTGATGGGTGACTACCGCTGTGCCGACTTTGCCGGCGTGGCGCTTACCCGTCGGGCCGCCGTCGGTTCCGTGGACTACGAGAAACTGTGTCGTACCAAAGGCATTACGCCGGAGGAACTCAACGGTTTCCGAAAGGAGGCAAAAGAAAGTTGGTTGATTCGTTCAACCGGCTCTCCGATGCCGAAAGACTTCATTGACGAAACGATGGAAGACTGCCTTACGGCGGCCGACCGCAGTGAGCCGATGTGGTTTTAACGCGACGTTTTTTGGAACGTCTTCCCCTAAGGGAGTTTGAAAGTCTCCCGTACGGGGCATTTCGGACTCCCTTTCTTTTTAAGGAGTCTGAAATGACAAACCAAGAAGTAAAAACCTCGATCATTCACCGAATCGTCGTCGTAGTACCGGAATTCAAACAATGGACCGGCACCCGGGCGATGCATGAGGGGGATTTTCAGGTCGGAACCAACGGGAAGTTACCGCCCAAAGAGGTCACGCGATCCTTGGGGCTCAAAGCCATCATCGATTCCGTGCATCTGCGGGAATTTGACCGCATCAAGCATCGAGCCGAAGCGCTCCTTGCCGGCTGCGGCGTGCGGTATCTCTCCGGCTGGGCCATACCGGACGATAAAAGCGCTCAGGTTTTACAGGCGCTGGATCGGATCGTGGCGTCGTACATTGATGCCAAAACGATGTTTCTGCTGCACTACGACGAGTATGTCGAGGCGTGGGCACAGAAAAATCCGTCGTTTGCCGACGGTATCCGCAATAGCCGGTTGTCACCGAACGACGTGGCTTCGCGATTTTCCGCGGGCTATGAAGCGTTCCGGCTGCAGCCGGTGACGGATGAAAAGGCCGTGGCGTTGGAACAGAGTCTCGGAGGACTCGCCGGCGAGTTGCTGGACGACGTATCGCAGTGTGCGAAAACGTTCTTCCGGGAGTCGTTCTTAGGGAAGGATCGAGCCAACCGCAAAACGGTGAATGCCCTTTTGCGCATCCGGGAGCGGCTCAACGGACTGTCCTTCTTATCGAAAGACATTCTGCCGCTCATCAGTCTCATTGATGAAGTGGCAGCAGCCATGCCGAAAGAAGGTTATTTCGGCGGTGATGCGTTTTGGAAGTTGTCGTCGGTCGTTCAGACGCTGGCGGACAAAACGCTGATGGAAGGCATCATCCGCCGGCAGGTCTCTGTTGAAGGTTTGGCGGAGCACTCGACCGCCATGCTCACGACAGAAACTGAGGTTCCGGAAGCGAATGAGGAAACTGTCGTGTCTCAGCCGGATTTATTAGCTGGGATGGATGAGTTCTTCGAGGAAACGGCCATTGGAAACGGGAACGAGAAATCGGACGCTCTTTCCGATGTCGATCGTCAAACCGTCGTCACCTTGGAGCACGAGTCTTCGGACTCGCAACCGGTGACAAACGATGACGACAAAACGGTCGACGACAACACCGACGAAGCTTCGGCTTCCGAAATGACGTCGCCGAAGACGCAGGCTATTCCTGACGTGGATGTTGGGGACGGCATGTACTTTTGAACCGCAGTCTGAGCCTTTTTTCCTTGGACTGTTTCACAACCTGACCCGTGCTGAGGGCTTTTTCCGCCCTTACACGGGCGGGATGGTGCCCTGAGTGCGGGTTTTCTTTTCGGAGAAAACCATGCAGCAAAACGAAAACGTATTCGTTGAAAGCCTTCCCATCGTTGCAGCCGCACTGGGACGGCAATGCGGCGTCACGATTCACTTCGGTGCCGACTGCGCCAAGACGGACGGAGAGGTCATCGACCTTCCCGCTGTTACGGCGGCAACGGCAGATGAAGAACGACGGATCCTGGGGTTGCTCTGTCACGAAAGCGGACATGTGCGGTTTACTGACATGAAGGCTTCGGATCGCACCGCAACTCCGTTGGAATTTTCGATTGACAACGCGTTGGAAGACGTGCGTATCGAACGACTGATGAACGGTCTCTATCCGGGGGCTGAACACTTCTTCGAAGCCGCCCATCGTCCGACCGTTGCGGAGCTCACGGAAAAACCGCTGTCGATCACGGCCTCGATCCTGCCGCTGTTCCTTCTTGCAGTTGCGGAGGAACAGTTGATGAACCGAACGTGGTTGTCGCCGCTGGTTAAGAAAGCGCGTATTGCCGTTCAGTCCCTGATGGGGGCGACAACTACCGCGGACCTCGAAATCTTGGCGCTTGGCGTGAAAGATGCTCAATCCGTGAAGGATGTGCAGGCGATCCGTCGGCAAATCATGCGTTTGTTGGGCCGCAAGGTTCAGCAAGTTCGTGTGCCGGGGGACGATCAACCGGCGTCGTTTTCGTTGACCCCCTTAAGGGGAATGCTCGCAGACGTCGGGCCGGTTGATAACCCGTTGTCGTTGTCTCAGGCGTTTGAGCGTCTGACACCGAGTCATCGGGGAACGAAGCACCCTTCCGGGTTGAAGAAGTTGCCGGGCTTGGCGAAGGTTCGTCCCTCATTGGGTAAGGCCTCCGTCGGACAACAACGCTTGACGTTGGCGCGCCAGGATTCTTCTGAGCTCAGAAGTTCGCTTCTGCGTTTGGTGCAGTCCAAGGATCGCGTACAGCGGCAGTGGGTTGACCGCGGTCGGCGTTTGGATTCTCGGCGTCTTGCCCGTCTCGTAACGGGGGAGAACCGTTTATTCCTCCGACGAACGGATCAGCGCACCGTCAGCACGGCCGTTCACGTGCTTTTGGATCTTTCCGGAAGCATGGGATACACGGGCGGTGAATTGGCGTTACGGGCGGCACTGGGGTTGATTCAGGCCCTGGAGAGCATTCCGCAGGCCAATCCGGCACTCACGGTGTTTCCGGGAACGGCCTGCGGCCGCAAGGAATACGCGTGCTGCACGGTGTTGGAACACGGAAAGCGTCTTTCAACGTTGGATCCCCGAGAACTCGGTGCGATTGAAAGCTTTGGGTCGACACCGGTGATTGAAGCGCTGATGACAGCACGTCAGGCGTTGTCGTCCTGCCGGGAGAAAGCGAAAGCGGTTTTTCTGGTGACGGACGGTGACGTTCCGGAAACGGCTTTCAAAGCGGAGGTCGCACTGTTGGCCAAAGCCGGTATTCGCCTTTATGGGATTCAGATCGGCAATGACGTGGGGATTACGCAGTACCTCACGGACGCTGAGCGGATCCATGACATCGCGGACTTGAAAGCGGTTCTGTTTCAGTTCGCAGAACGCCTCCTGGTTTGATCGGAGGTTTTTCTCTTACCCGAAGGGGCCCTTGTCCCTTCGGGGACAAGCCTTCGTTTCTTTTTTAGGAGTTGCGTTATGTGTTATCAAATTGACGTGCATGCGGTACGAGCCAAGGCATCGGGACGGTGGGATTACATCCTGCGCTGTCTCGCACCGCAGCTCAAGCACGCCGCAGAAAAAGCGGGCCACCACGTGGCCTGTCCTTGCCACGGCGGAGAAGACGGTTTTCGGCTCTTCAAAAACTTCGCAGTGAACGGTTCCGGCGTCTGCAATACCTGCGGTAATTTCCGCGACGGTTTTGCACTTCTGGAATGGGTGAACGGTTGGAGTTTCAGAGAGACGCTGGAAGCCGTTGCCAAAGTGCTTGGCATGGAGCATTCGTGCGACTTTCAAGTGCTGGACGAGGTTCCCTGTCGTCGGCAATTCGTCGGCAAGATTCTGGGATTCGAAGACCGGGATCATCGCTTTATCGTTCGGTTTGCCGACGAGAAAAGCGGTGAGGTACGCAACCTCTTTTATCTGTCTCTGAGAGGGCCGGTTATTGCAGCCGGGCTGATGGCGGGTGACCGTGTCCGCCTGACGCAGGTGTTTCGGCAGAAAGTTCGTATGACCGAAACGGGTAAAGAGTTTCATCACATGATCTGGAATGCCGAAAAACTGCCGTCGCCGGACGATGAACGTCGGCAAGCAGTTGAGATGCAGGAGCGGGATCAACGTCTTGCTCAGGCTATCGATGCTTGTTGGCAGGCATCGAAACCGTTGACGGACGTACCGGCTGTAGGCCGATATCTTTCCCTTCGTGGATTGTCAGAACTTCCTGCGGATGTTTTGAAGGATCTTCGGGCACTGCCGCAGGGGAAGTGTCTCGATGACGGTATTCAAAAGTCGTTTCCGATGATGGTGGCTGCTGTTCGTGATGGGGAAGGCCGGCTGGTGACGTTGCACCGTACCTTTCTTTCTTCAGACGGGCACAAAGCACCGGTCGCGGCACCGAAGCGGATTTCCGCGTTGCCGTCGGATCGAACGATTGTCGGCTGTGCGGTTCGTCTGGGGAACTCCGTGGAAAAGCTCGCTGTCGCAGAAGGCATCGAAACGGCGCTCTCCGTGGTGAAGGCCACAGGAGTGCCGTGTTGGTCATGTCTGTCGGCGCACGGTTTGGAGACGGTCGAAATGCCGGAAGGCGTGGAAGAAGTTTTCATCTTCGCCGATAAGGATCGGTCGGGAACTGGGCAGAAAGCGGCAGAAAACTTGCGGAAGCGGCTGCTTAAGCAAGGTATCTTCTGTGCAGTATTTCTGCCGGGGAATGAAATTCCGGAAAGCGCCAAAGGTGTGGACTGGAATGATGTTCTGATGACTGAAGGGAAAACAGCATTTCCTTCAATACGGATGAACGAATAACGGGCGGAGACGAAGGAAGAATGTACTTTTCTTTCGTCTCCGTTGCGGATTTAAAGCAAGGTTTCAGCGGTTCTGTTTTTTGAGATTGGTTTCGGCTTCTCGAATCCTTTGTTTGAGGTCTGTCGGCGACATGGATTTATAGGCACCGTTGAGTTCGTTGTGGGCAAACTCCAGGGCAACCGCAGCAAGTACCAAATCGGAGTTAAAAACCTCATGCATCGTGTGTCCGACAATCGAAAGATCAGCGGGATTGTTGCCATATAGCTCAGTGTCAGATATGTCTAGTTTCAAACGCTTCAATAACTCATGTGAAAAGGTGAAGTAGGTTAAATCACACCCGTCCGGCTCGATTTCGCGGAATGCGTTGGACGATATGTAAGAAAAAACGTTATACCGACTATAGGCATCGCATAGTATCCCTGAGGGCGCGTCTTCAAAGGTTGCAGCCAATACGCGATGGTCGATGCGGCTGTAGTTGAACGAACCAAAAAGAGCCGTTGCGGTTTTCCAAGGAAGGTGCGAAGTATCGAAGGCATCCGAATAGCCTTCACCGTCGTCGGGAATCAACTCAGCGAGCATGGCGTAGATCATAAACTTCACTGCCGGAGAAGGAGAGCAAAGGTGAATCGGCGGAGTGATGAAAGTTTTGGGACTCATGATCGTTTTCTCCCTTTGGTTAAGATTCGCCGTTAGAGGTGAGGCTTGAGGGGCGCAGGGGTACGGTGATTACCTGCGAGATATGAGGACTAGCCATGATCATCTAGGCCACATGCCCCATCAATGTTCGCATTTCAGTCACAACAAAGGGAACATTGGATCAAATTTATCGTTTTCCGTATCTCGAACAGATGTTTCGCAACCAAACAGAACGACGTCGGCATTCTCTTGTGTTCGAAAGCGCTGCACAATGCCTGCCATCTTTCGGACGCAATTTACAAACGCGGTAGCACAACGCTCATCCATAGCAAACTGGCAGGGCGTTTTCTTATCGGGACTCATGACCGCCAGCGTTGCAACTAATTGATCCTGAGCGATCGGAGGGTATATCGATAATTTTGCCGTTTGTCCGGGGGTATTTGTCCAAACCTCAAGACAATATGTTTGTTCGATACGAGGACAGCCGTTGAAATCCCAACTGTCGGATTGCAGCACCAGTTCCACCAGATCAGCGACGGTCAGCAAAGCTTCTGCCGACAAACGAATAGTCTCTCTCCTATTGTCTTCGTCAGCGCAATCAAAGTTCAATACGCACACTACGTCATTGTCCACAGTTTCGGGCCATAGCCGCAGAGATCGCATGTCATTGTGATCAATTAAAAGCTGTCCTTTGAAAGTCAACAACTGCCCAACGCTCGGTTTCCGTTTTGCCATAATGACGCCTCTTTGATCTTGACGTTTGCTTAATATAAAAACTGCTTATTTAACCGTAGTTTAGAAACAGCCTCAACCACTAAGTAACGTTAACACACCTTCTTGTGCAAGAGGATGTCGAGACTGCTTGCTAATTTTATTTTTCCTCTGCCGTAAGATCCGCAGTAGTTCTTGCGCTGGCCGAACGTTTGACCGTGACCACAAAGAAATGTTCCCCACGCTGATCCAATACTCGCTGCGGTATCCAGCGTCCGTTTTGATCCTGTTCGGCGGGTAAATAGAGTCGGATCGCGGGATTACGCTTTACCAATTCTTTGAGCACCGCCAGATGTAAAGACGAACCTTCCTTTTCCAAACTGTCCGAAGGTGATGAAGGCATCTCAAAACCGGCGTGAGTATCGACGAAAGCTTTTGTGAGTAAGCCTACGTTGAGTTTACCGTTCACTTCCTGCAACGTCATGGACTCTTCGTCCGAATAAAACTCAACTCGACAAATGTCCCGCAGCTTTTGCTTGTCGTCGTTCAGAACTTTAGGACACCCCAAAGCATCGTTCTCCAGTTTCTGGTAGACCACCGGCGTCCACGTGAAGCGGTTGCGATATTCAAACACCGCACCATTTTGAGGTTCCCCCACGCGAGTGAATCCTCGGTCAACCAAAATATCCGTTGCCTGTTTTACCAAATCTTTTGCTATTTGCTCCCGCTTCTGCTTGTCATCTCCCGTCACTTTCTTGATAGGAAGCGAGTACGATAGATTTACGGCGCTGTAAAGGTCTTGCATCAAATTGTAGGGTTCAATGCCTGCAGGAGAATCGTCAGGCGTCAGGAGCCAACCGGCGATTCCCATGGCAACGCCGAATGTCGAAAATCCTGAAGAACCGGTTTGAGTAACCCCAATGCCTGCCACCGGATTAGAAAAGCCCCAAGCCGTCAACGCAGCATCACTGAGGGAAGCTCCTGACTCACCCGATGCTTGGGCTTTGAGCCTGTTTCCCTGCATGGCGTGAGGAACTGTGCCGTATCGTAGCATCAGCGACCGTACGACACTCTCCCGTTTCTCGTCGCTTCGGGCTTTGTAGAGATCGTAGTAAATGTTACTTTCGTGGAACCCGCCGAAAATCGTGTTCTTTTCGTCATCCCAAATCGCAGTGTCCACGGACAAGATCATCTGTTTATCCAAGTACTGCGGGAACTTGCCGTAAAGAATTCGTGCTGCCTCGGATGTCTCCGTTGAAAGCGGACGCGGCTGAGAAATCTCTGCTGCAAAATCGTGATAGGTCGATGCGCAACCTGTCAGCAAAACAGCTGCAGCAGACGATAAAAAGAAAGTGATCCGTTTTCCTGTGTTCATAACGTCAACGCTCCTATTGGCAACGCATACCCAATGCGCGAATTTTGCACAAAACAGTACTCGTTTTTTTAAAGCTTTTCGAACCAGACGATACATCTCCTTCGTAATAAATACACATGAATAGCCAAAAATTGGAACAAAACACCCTAAATGTGTAACATTTACGTTGTTAATGGACAAGATGTCTGTTTTTGAGGTCCCGTCTGGGCCAAGATGACGCTGTCATCCTTCCCCTACACAGGGTTTCTTCCATGCAATTGTCCAAATTAAAGGCGTTGTCTTCCGGTGAATGCTGGAATGACTACATCGTGGGAAAACTAACCCGATTCGAATGTATGTTTCGAGACTTTCTCTCCGGCGAAATTGACTGGCCTCAGTACACCGCCGCCGACATTGTGGCTCTTCGGAAACGTCGCCATATGACGCAGGAAGGGCTTGCTGCATTGTTGAAAGTCTCGCCGAAATCCGTGGTGCGATGGGAAACAGACGGCGAAGCCATCCCCAGTCCGATTCTCATCGCGTTGTGCGCTATCGACAAATTGGGCGACAAAGTGTTCGACCTCATGCAGGGAACCAGCTCTTTTGCCCAACACGAGAAAACACAGCTGCCGACACTTGACCTCGTTAAGGGGGTCGAGTCAACCAACATCGGTATCGAACAAGAACGTCGGCGTTTGGCTTCTGATATTCCGGATCCGTTTGGCAACCAGGCGGTCAAGGAACTTCGAGCTCGACTTCGTCTGACGAAACGTGCGTTCGCAGAGGCTTTGGGTGTTTCCCCCAGTACCGTTGACAAATGGGAAAGCGGTGCCGTCATTCCACAGGGATCAGCGCTGACACTCTTAAAGATACTCTGGCAGCAGGGAATAGAAGCACTTCCCAAATAACAGTTGCCGGAACCAAAGAAGGATGACACACAATGGTTCGCAAGACTCTCCTGGTTGCCGCTACTGCTGCGGCTGCCGTCACAGCCCTTACCGGCTGCAATACGGTTAACAACCTCCTCACCGAACGCACGGAAACGGTGGAGTATTACCGCATCTATGACATCAAAACCGACGCCAAAATTAAGCCCGTCGTAGACGCTGCGCTTACCGGTCTCACCTACACCACGACGCCCAGGGTGCAGCGTCACATTCCTACCTGGAAAGAATTGCCGGATGAACCCGGGCGCTTCTCCACAGCTGACGTCTTCAGTTCCAACTCCAACTTTGCCCGGCTGATGGCTTCTGCTGGTTCCGGCATTCCCAAAGTTGCCACCTGTGACGGTGCTGTTTGGACCGCTGTTGCCAACCGTGATACCACCACCCACGGAGCGAAGCTCTATGCCTGCCTGTGGCCGTACAAGGGCGGTTATCACCTCGATATGTTTGCTACCTTCACGAAGGTGTCCGGCGGTCTGAGCGAACTCTCCCGCCAAGCGTCCTACGCCATGGTCGGCACCCCGGAACAGTGGGTAGAAAAGATGCTCCTTGACGCGCCGCGCGAAATTCGTAAGGCAACCGGAGCCAAGGTGACGATTGTCGAAGCCTATCCCGAAGTCGGTGAAACGACATGGCTGGATGAAGGCGACGCCATCGAAGATAAATCCACGAACGGCAAGTTCTGATCCTGCCGCCACCACTTAATTCAAGCAAGGGGATACGCCCCTTTCTTCTGGATCGAGACTCTTCCTTCTCTTGTCAAGGGAGAGTCTTGACTGAATTTTTTTTGAGAGTCAGCAAAAGATGAGTTCAAAGATTTCACGCATTGCGGCCGCCGTCGCTGTGGCTGTTTTGTCGGCCTCCGGAGCCGTTTCCGCCGCGGATGTGACTGTCACCGGTTCTACTCAACTCACCGGCCGCAACGAATTTGCGCCTGCCGATGCCAACAACAATACGGTTAAGGTCAGCGGCCTCCCGGCACAGGTATACAACGATGAAGTGCTGCGCATTTATGGCGCCTCTACTACGACACAAGATGCGGCCGACAATACCGTTGATCTTACAGGATTGACTGTACGGAATCCTCACTATCAGGCCATCCGTTTTTCAGGTGCGGTAGGACGTGATGTTGAGCATGGTGGTTGGCCTCAATTGAGCGGAAACAAGGTTACGCTCAAGAACACAACTCTTGTCGTTGCGGCGGATCACACTGGCTACAGCAGCGAAATCATTGGTGCAGGTACTCGTCTGTTGGATGAAGATGAAGACCAGTCTTGGTACAAGGAAACGTATAAGTCCTGGGGGACAACGGCAGTCAGCAACCAAGTTGAAATCTTTGACTCGACGTTGGGCGGCCTTTTTTTCATTGCCGGCGGTGTCGGTCAAATGGCTAACATGAACACCGTCACGTTGGGGGACGGTGTGAAGTTTGAAAACCTTGATGATTCCTCTTCAATTTACGGCGGCGTTGGTTACACCGTCACCGAAAACCAGGTCAACATCACCAATGCCAACCTGAATTTCAATGATGCCGACATCGTCGGCGGCAACGGAGAGGCCGCAGCCTCCCAAAACAAGGTCGTTGTCACTGGCGGCACTCTCATTGATGCCGGTATTTACGGTGGTCAATCTGAACAAAATGTTATCGGCAACAGCGTTGTCATTAATGACGTTGATACGCTGTACGGTGTTGTTGTCGGCGGTGAAGCAGCTCCCGGAACCACCGGAGAATTCACGCATAACAATGAGAATCGCGTCATGCTGTCAAACAATTCCGTCAGCATCTCCAATCTGAAGGACGGTGCAGATTTGGAAGTCATCGGTGGCTCGGTGGATACTTTCCTCGCCGATACCAAGGTGAATTCCAGCGGTTCCTCGGTCAACATCAGCAACTCGACAGTGGCCAATGTCTACGGTGATGCCATCATCATGGTGACGGATGCCAATGCCTCTGTTTCAGAACTCGCTGCTTCCCCGGTAATTTCGTTGACAGATACTACGGTTGATAATGTTTACGCCGTAGCTGTCGGCAAGGTTTCTTTGGATGATGACGATGACGACTACGCCCTCCGTGCAACCTCTACCAAGGTGTTTGGTACTGTCGATTTGACGGGATCCAAAATTGTCTTAAAGAACGCTACGATCCTCGACAAAGTCGGTGGTCTCGTCTACACCGAAGATGGGGAAACTTTTGGTTCTGCCGTCGGAAGAACGGGAACCGTCACCGGAAGCGTATCCTTGGAAGCGTCTGGAGTAAATCGGATCGGAACGTTGAGTGATGACATCAAGAATGTGACTCTCAATGTCGGCGAAGAAAACAAGACGAAGCCCGTTATTACGTTTACCGGTTCTCCCGTTGTGACCTATGACACGGAAGGCTCGTCTCTGACGCTCACCGGCATGAACATCACGGTAAATCGTTTGTCCGGTGAAGGCGATGACTACGCTCTGATCGGTGCTGACGGTACCAGCGTGACGATTTCCGGCACGGTGAACTACGACAGCACGTTCACTCGCCAAACGGTGACGATGAATGATCAGACGATAGCGGCCGGAGAAACGCTGACAACGACCGGTATTGCGGACAATGGTGGATCCACGAACCCCGGCGGCAATACAACGAAACCCACGACGACCCTGACGGCCAACGCTAAAACCCTGGCGGAATCGTTGCTTGGTTCTGTCGCACTCATCAATCAGGGTGCAGAATCTATGGCCTCTGAAGGGCTTTCTGCCATCAATGCGGTCGCGCGTCCTGACGGCGTGAATGCTTTCGGCGCAGTGAGCGGCGGCTCCGTGCGCTACGAAACCGGTTCGCATGTGGATGTTGACGGTGGTTCTTTGGTGTTGGGCGCTGCGACCAAAGTAAACGGCACAACGCTGGCAGCCTTCGCCGAAGCGGGGTGGGCGGATTCTGAGGCTCATGTGAAGAACACCAAGGCCGACGGAGATCATGATTACTACGGCTTAGGTGTTGCGGCACGCTACGACTTTGACAAGCCTTTCTATGTGGAAGGTTCGGCTCGTGCCGGCTACTCCAAGACGGAGTTTGACGGTTATTACGGCTCTACCGGCGAAAAAGCTCACTATGACGCCAAGAGCTTCTACACCTCATTCCATGTAGCCGGCGGCTACGTTTTCAACATAACTGAATCGCTGAAGGTAGACACTTACGGGCGTTACATCGTCAGCTACCTGGATGGCGATACAGTGCATCTCAGTACTGCCGCGCACGACAAACTGAAATTGGATTCGACGACTGCCCAAAGCGTTCAAATTGGCGCCAAAGTTCTCGGCATGGTCAATGAAAATGCCGCATGGCGAGTGGAGGCTGCCTACGAACACATTTTTGGTGGCGACGCTGATGCGTGGGTCAATGGTCTCAAGATATCTTCGCCGTCTGTTTCCGGCAACTCCGGGATCCTCGAAGCCGGCATGACGGTGACACCGTCCGCCGAATCGCCTTGGAAGATGGATTTTGGCGTAACGGGATACGTCGGCGATCGTCAGGGCATTACCGGGTCAATGCAGGTTCAGTATCTTTTCTAGTGTTTTGCTAACAATCTCTCCGCGGCTCCTATAAAGTTGGAGCCGCGGATTTTTTAAATGCGTTTCCTTTGTGCAGAGGCTGTTTTTTTTTCACAGAAGCATTCAGCGTCGATATGTTGTTTGAAAAAACTGCAACGTGCGTGCGCAATAATGGGATAGAGACCAAGGAGAAAACAATGATTTTCCGTAAAAATTTATTGGTGATAGCCACCATAGTTACTGCTATTGGACTGAGTGGTTGCTCCGCTTTTATCGCACCAGTTTCTGACAGTACCGCTGCAAAAAGGGACGCCGAGTTTCATCAGTTAGATCCGGAAAAAAGTTATGCCAAAAACATCGCGGACATGATGTGGGTATCCAGACAAATCTCTGCTGAAGATGTTGATCCCAAAGATTTTGGAGAAAAAGAAGATAGTAGTTGGGGAAAATGGGCTCTTGGGGGAGTTGCATTGGCGTTTTCTCCGTCGTATGTGCGACATCAGTTAGGGCCTGCGTTTGGAATTCTGGCCTTAAATCAAAACATGCCTAAAAAACCTGATACGGTAAGACTGTTGGGGTACGTACCAAAAGAAATGGCGCAAACTCGCGAAGAGGCCTACGACAAATTTACAGAATTTCTTCATACGGCGGTGCGTCAATGGTTAGACGAAAAAAAGGCCACTGTCATATATGACAGCGAGAACGACTCCCATTCTGAAGTTTATGGTTATCCTGGACGCAGAGCAGCCTTTCTCTTCAATGGTGAAGATTTTTGTCCGACACCCCACAACGAAGACGGCTCCCCCGTGCTTGGCTCAAATGGAAAACCATTGGGGCGTTGCCAGGCAAGTATCGAATTTGTTTTAGGGGGACTTAACGGGTTTGAAACCACTGTTCCTTCTTGGTTAGATCCGAAAGAACCCCGCGGTTGGCTATTCGCTGAGGTTGTAGCATTGTTTAAAACTTTTGCCAACAAAGAACCCGATAACTTCAATCAATGGGTCATTCTGCAGAATGTTGCAAGAAAGCTCCCTGATAACTGCTTTATTTATATTCCTGCCGAAACATTCGCTGGTAACTACTTCCCGCCAGTCATTGCTTACAACAAAGGCTTCTACGCTTTTGTAAAGCCAATAAAGAAGTAATACAACTTACTATTTTTGTCCCTCTTCTCCCCTTGTTGACGGTGATCAACAAAGGTGCCACAGCAGACAAAGTACGGTGCAGGAAATATCAACCTTGGCCTTGCGGTTTTTAAGTATTTAAGGTTTTGTTGTAATGTGGGAGTGATGAATGACACAAAACATCATTAAATGAACTTTGTGGATTTGAAAACTTCTACCGTATATTGATACATTTCGATTTTTTGTGTCCTGTTGTGATGTATTTGATGTAATGCACAAATGATGAAATAATGATTTGCTGTTGAATTTTAGTATTTTTTTGTATGGCAGCTATTGATGGAAAATTCATCGCAAACGATAAAGGAGAAAGAGGGGTATGACTGTTGAAGATTCTCTCCTAGCACTGTGCCAAGCTAATGATGAAGCAGGGCGCCCACACGACACCGGTATGGTGGAATTGTTGAAAAAGGCGGTCAATTCGGGACTCGATTTCTATGAAACTGTGGACTTGGATTCGATGCGATTGGCGGAGATCATTAGCGCTGCGGAATTAGATCCGGTAGTGCTTCGTTTCGCGCTGGAAAATGGGTTTGATCCTGAACATAAGCTGGAGTTCTATGGACAGGAATACAGTGCCAAGGATCGACTGACAGCTTGTGTTATGGGGGATGTATGGTTCGGTGCGATGAATGAAAAACGGGCGGAAGAAACTTATCGAATGTTGCTCAGCCTGAAACCGGACGTTGAACTGGTGGACGACGGAAGATCGGTAATTGACCGTGTTAGGGACGCAGGGACGGATATGGAGGTTGATTCGCCGTTTCATTTCCTTTGGTACCGACGTTTAAGAGCTTATAGCCGGCAAGAGAATTGGCAGGAGATACAGCCGTCGGAGATGGCCGTGGGTTTTGAGCCGACGAAGGTAGTTTTTCAAGGGGCGGACAGGGAAGTTGATTTGAATAAAGGATTCCGTTGTTCAGCTTTGTCGTTTGTTTTTCCAGACAGTACGAAGAGCAAAGGGCTTCGGACTCTCACGATTGGTACAGCGAATCCGGATGCCCATCCCGTGGCTAATGAGCATTTGGTTTGGAGCCCTGGAGACAAAGGGGTGGAACTTAATTTTCATCCCTCAGAGGGCTTAGGACGTTTTCAGCGTGTGGAGCGAGTGTGGGATACCTATGCACGTCTGTATTTTGAGCGAGTGATGGTGACGGTGTGGGTCAGTCCTGAAGGGGATAAGGATCGTCGTTTCTCCTTGGATTGGAAGATGCGGATTGATTGGCAGCAACCGACGCTTCGTAAACGACTGAGGTTCATACAACGGCTCTTCTCACGTGATTAAAAAGTGAGTTGATGAGAACAATAAGAGTGAGGAACCTCATTAGCTAGGGGTACTTGATTTTTTTTGGTTGGAAATAGTGGAAATGCGATTGTGGACTGTCCAACCGCCGGCGGTGATCAAAGTTCTTCAGAAGAGGGGGCGTTACGTTTGTGATCCAACGGATACGCACGTTTTCGCCAATGGGCATTCGCAACTCCTGAGGGCTTACCAGTGGATGTCAAACGTTATGGCGGAACGAATTGGGTCTCCGCCCTCGGATTGCGTTTTTCCGGTCTGGGCATGGCATACCTATGATGGTAGACGTCAATCCGATCTTCGTAAGTCCATTTATCGTAGGCACCATCATGGTTTTCACTGCATAGAAATTGAGATTCCTGAGAGTCGAGTGTTGCTGAGTGATGAGTCGCTGTGGCATTTCCCGTTAAACGGTTGGTACTTACCAACAGATCCGAACAATGAAGGCATCTGGGATCGGGAGGAAAAGTTGTGGGAAGCGCTTCCGGAGGGACTGAAAGATGAGGCGCTCGTGCGCTCATGGAGACAAATTTTTCAAGTGGAAGATGGCTGTCATGATTTCATTCAGGCGACTTTTTGGGAACTGAAGGCGACAGATATCTGCTCTACACGTGTTATACATTGGAGCTAATGCTTATTTACTCAGTTGTGCAATTGTGCATATATTCAATTACACAATGATGTCAGGAAGATCCTCCTGTATAAAAAACAGTGAATTTTCAATATTGATTATGCTTGATAGCTTAGATAAACTTCAGATGTTTCTTGTGGACTATAGCAGTATTTAAGAATTTCAGTGTTTCAATAAATAAGCTATTAAACATTTACACATTTACAAAAAACAAGAACCGAAGCCAAAGGGGGAGTCTTTTCATCTGTAGTGGATAGCAGGAATTGCTTCCGCTCCTTCCTTGACAAGGGAGGAGGACGTTTCCCTAAAAAAGGCTCCCGGAAAAGAGAATGGACTTCGGTGAAGAGGGAGATTTTTTTAGTAACAGGCTTCCCGAATCAGTTTTCTCAGCAAATCGGCCGCCTTCATGTCATGCTGAACGCAATAGGTCATTAATGTTTTGTGCATGGAGGCCGGAAGATCCAATGATAAGCGCTTCATTTTTTCCGTTTTTGGGGCTGGCGACTGATTGGAAACGGGCGCTGATATTGGGGGTTCCACAGAATCTTCCTTGCCTTGTGAAATCCATTCGTCAGCAGCGCTCTTACTGGGACGATTTGCGGAAAGCGTCAATTTTTTACTCATGGTTATTCTCCTTCGTTGAGCAGTTTCAAAATTTCCTTGGTAAGGCGATTAATTTCGTGCGATGCATTGGATTTCGCATCTGTGTCCATGACGGACATCCCGGCGGCAGCCGATTCGGCAAAAACGACGCGCTGAGTGATCGATGCACTCAGAACTGGCAGGGCAAAATTTTCAAGAGCGTCCCGGACATCGCGACCGATGCTTGTGTTGGGAATTTTGCGATTGATGACGAAGGCGGCCTTCAATGACGGCTTGTAAATTTTGGCTTCCTCAATCAATTTGACGATTTCGTTTGAAGCCCAAATGTCGTAGGGACTGGGTTGAACCGGAATCAACACTAAGTCTGAAGCGATGATGCATGACCGAGCCAGGTCGGTGACTCGAGGTGCGCCGTCAATAACGACGT
>ERZ827156.2353-NODE-2353-length-19689-cov-10.978252_pt1 | contig 19689 bp, 15 predicted proteins | sample MGYA00519919_ERZ827156 | MGnify/ENA primary metagenome ERZ827156 (study PRJEB31778, sample SAMEA3449269) | human gut metagenome | biome: human gut; feature: human-associated habitat; material: faeces | place: United Kingdom | collected 2010/2012 ...
AAGGAGACGTTCGACAATACCCAACCTTTGGACACGGTCGTCAACCTGAGCACGACCGAGCTCGGCCGCGTCGAGGAGCTCGTCAAGACGATGAACATACACCAGCTGGGCCGGTTCATCGCTCAGCAGAAGATCAAGGGCTCGGACATGATTTCGCGTTTCGAGGTCGAGCGGCACAACCGTTTCGCCTATCCCGTCTCGACGTTCATTTTGACGATCATCGGCGTGTCGCTTTCGTCGCGGAAGGTGCGGGGAGGAACGGGGCTGCACATCGGTATCGGCATCGTGCTGGCTTTCTCGTTCATTCTGTTCAGTAAGTTTGCCGAGGAATTCGCCAAGGGCGGTCTGCTGCCCCCGTACGTTTCGGTCTGGATTCCGAATTTCATCTACGCGTTCATCGCTTACTATCTTTACAAGAAAGCCCCGAAGTAGCCGGTTCGGAGCCGCGCCGGGGGGGCCAACCGATCCGTCGGGGAAGTTTCGGCCGTTTCCGGCCGAAAGACGACAACGAAGTCCGGTAAGAGCCGAGTTGAGGCCCGATGCGGTCCGGCGACGGCCGTTTGGCCGTTCTCGGTTATCCGCTCGGGGCAAGTTTCCGGTTTGCCGGTAGTCGGCAGGTAATAAAGATTCTTTTCAGGCATGGTCCGTAGCCGACGGGACCGGCTCCGTTATCGGGTTCGCCTGTTCGCAGCCGTGTCGGGACCGGTCGCAGCCTTTTGAGAGGACGTCCGTTCTCCCCGGAAGACGGTCGCGGCATGGGTTTTCGTATCCTGCAGAATCAGCAGGGAATCGGACAGTTCCGAGATGGCGAAAGTTCGGAATTCTTCGCGATACGGTTCGTCCGCTCCGCCGCGGACGAGGGTCCGCGTCACGATGTAGCGTCCGTTTTCGTTCCCGGCCGTCTCCGCCGGGTCGAAACGGCAGGCCGGTTCGTCGAAAAGACGGTAGTCCGAGCGGCTTTCGTGCCTTCCCATGTAGACGAGCGTGACGATCCGTTCCGTCGCCGTGAACCGCATTTCGCAGGAGTAGTCCTTGGGGCCCGGGAATTGTACGATCCACTTTCTTTCCTGCAGACGCTCCGAAACAGAACTCGGACGATCGGGCCGGCGGCACCCGGTCCATGCGGAACAACATGCGAGCATGAACAGAAGCCCGATCCGGCCGATCGGCTTCGAAAGCGCCTCGCCGTACGGACGAAAACTCGCATGCTTCATTCCGGTTGCCATATCTATTTTTATATTCCGGTTGTCTTCGTCCGGCATCTGCGGTGGTTTTTTGCGTGCGGCGATGCCGAGGCGCGGCGTTCTTTCGGGTTCCGTCAATCGTTTCCCGGGCACTTCTCCGGCGATCCGGGTTTCCTGTACGGAACGGCGTTTCGTTGCTCGTATCGTCTTTTCCATCTCAGGAACAAACCGAGCACGGCGAGTGTCGCCGCTCCTCCCAGTGCGTAGGAGAGATTCCGGGACAGAGCCAGTCCCTCGCCGGCGATAAAGATATAAGTCGAGCAGACGGCCGTCATGAACAGCGCCGGAATCAGCGTGATCGCATAGAGCTTGCGCTCGCGGACCAGATAGACCGTCAGAGCCCAGAGCGTGAACACGGCCAGCGTCTGATTGCACCATGCGAAGTAGCGCCACAGGACGGCGAAGTCGATCTGCAGGATGACGAAACCCGCGACGAACAGCGGAACGGAGATGGCCAGTCGCTTGAGGATCGGCCGCTGGTCGAGGCGCATGAAATCGGCTACGATCAGCCGGGCCGACCGGAAGGCCGTGTCGCCCGAAGTGATCGGCGCGGCGATTACGCCCAGCACGGCGAGCAGACCGCCCAGCGTGCCGAGCCAATCCCGCGTGATCGAATTGACGATGATCGCGGCGTTGTCGTTGCCCGACGAGGCGGCGAACAGCGCGGTTCCTTCGTCGGTATGGAAAAAGTAGGTAGCCGCGGCCGCCCAGATGAGCGCGACGATCCCTTCCGTGATCATGGCTCCGTAGAAAACCGGACGTCCGTATTTCTCGCTGGTCATGCAGCGGGCCATCATCGGCGACTGCGTCGCATGGAATCCCGAGATCGCCCCGCAGGCGATCGATACGAACATCATGGGGAAGATCGGCAGACCGTCGGGGTGCGTATTAGCCACGCCGTCGGTCAGTTCGGGCAGGGAGGGATGATGCCAGAAAAGCATGGTGAGTATTCCGACAGCCATGAATATCAGTGCGATGGCGAACAGCGGATAGATCTTGCCGATGATCTTGTCGATCGGCAGCAGCGTGGCCAGTACGTAATAGACGAATACGACGGTCGCCCAGAACGTCAGATCGAGACTGTCCGGCGTCAGCTTGGCGAGCAGGCCGGCCGGTCCGGCCACGAATACGGCGCCGACCAGTACCATCAGCAGCACCGAGAAGATCCGCATGAACTGCTTGAACCGGCTTCCGAGGTATCGGCCGATCGTCTCGGGCAGGCTTTCTCCGTCGTTGCGGAGCGAGATCATGCCCGAGAGAAAATCGTGCACGGCTCCGGCGAAGATACTGCCCAGTACGATCCACAGGTAGGAAGCCGTGCCGAACTTGGCTCCCATGATCGCTCCGAATATGGGACCGAGGCCCGCGATATTCAGGAACTGGATCATGAAGATTTTCCACGCCGGCATCGGAATGTAGTCGACTCCGTCCTGTTTGGTGTAGGCCGGAGTCGCGCGTTTCGGATCGACGCCGAAGACGCGGGAAACGAATTTCCCGTAGATGAAGTAGCCGGCTATGAGCGCGGCCAGTGCGACGGTGAAGGTAATCATAGGCTGACGACAATAACCCGCATGGCCCGGTGCCGTGCGGTTCGGTGATTTTCAGCGACGTGCCGGCGCTGCCGGCACAGGCTTATTCTCCGTAGTGAAAGCGGACCGTTTGCTTGCAGTCGGGATGCAGCGAGCGGGCTACCGGGCAGGTAGCCGCCGCCCGTTCCAGTACGGTGCGCGCTTTCGGAGCCATCTCTCCCGGAAAACGTATGTCGATTATTATCTCGCCGATGCGGCGCGGATCGGCACTCATTACCTTGGTGATGCTCAGGCGGGTCCCGACTATGTCGACGCCTTGCGTCCGGGCCGCGATGCCCATCAGCGTCATCATGCAGCTGCCCAATGCTGCGGCTACCAGATCGGTCGGCGAGAAAGCCTCGCCCTTTCCGTGATTGTCGGTCGGCGCGTCGGTCAGAATCTTGCTGCCCGACTGCACATGGGTCGCTTCGGTGCGAAGCTCGCCCAGATAGATGGTTTCTACGGTTGCCATGTTTGTTCCGTTTTTTCTTGGGGATGCCGGTTTCTCCGAGGTCGCGGTTCCGGGTGGAAATGCTTTGCGCCGGAACGCTCGATTTCCGGATTACGCGTGCTCCCGATGACAAAGATAGCGCAACTTTGCTTTTTTCGTGTCATAAACCGGCCTTTAAATTGCATGCGCATGCAATTTAAAGGCCGGTCGATTTTGCCTCGGCCCCGTGCCGGCCCGCTTGCCGGAGCCGGAGAATGCGGGTCGCGGAATCTTCCGGCGGGCCGATCCGGATCGTGCGTCCGGAAACGGCGCTGCTTCGGCCGTGATCGGATTTGGATATTCGTTTGATTTTCGTTACCTTACCGTCGGGTGCGGAGCGGCTTCCGAAACGAAGACGAGGTCCGCCGGTCCGGGATCGTTCGTTTTGCGGCGCTTGGCGAACGGTCCGGCGGCTTTTCTCTCCGAGGCGGCACATCCTGTCGCGGAACGGTTCCGAAAAACTAAAAAACGGTCGCCATGCAGAAAAAAACTTTTGTGCTTTTCCTGTCGTCGTTCGCGTTGCAATTCCTTTCTGCCGGCGAGCCTTTCATGTTCGTAAAAAGGGTGGAAAACAATATCGATCGGTGCAATTTGGAGAATATCCTGCCGGACGGGTCCGTCGAGGTGCTGTACAATCTGGGAAGCAAGTCGGATCTGGAACGATTGTTTTTCGACCGTTTCAATGCGCCGGTGGAGTTTTTCTTCAGGCCGAATCCCGGCATGAACGATCCCCGAGATGTAGCCGGTCTGCGAATCTTGAAAGATACGGCGGACAACTCGTATCGGATCGAAGTCAAGCGAATCGCGAATTTTAAAGAAGTAGACGACGAGGTGGACAAAGAGTATCCCTATGTCTGTTTCAGAGCCGAGGATATGACTCTAGAGCTATTCGACAGCATGATACGTCGCCATATAGAGCACAACGACAGCATGGATACGAAGCGGCGGCAGGAAAGAATGAAGCGTTACCGGGTCGAGACGAAATCTTTCCGCATCGGTCAGCAACTGGCCGACGCGCTGTACGATCGGATAACCGATATGATCGAGCATTTCGACAGTCGATACGAAGGGCGCTATGCGGCCTATTCGGTCACGTTCCGTTGCGTAGTCGGAAACGAGGTTTGGACTCTCTTTTTCCGTGATGTACCGCAGGGCGAGACGCTCGCGCTTTCCGATCTGTGCATGCGGATGCTCCGCGACGCCAAGACGGACGATTGGGCCGAGGCGGAATATCTGAATCTGTTGAGCCGTTGAACCGGCGCTTTCCGGTCGGGGAAGGCGGCGGCGCGTTCCCGGTCCGCGTTTCGGTTTTCGCCGAAAATTTGCGACCTTTGCCGAAAACCTTTCCGATGAACGTCACTTCCGCGATTTTTACCGTCAGCAGCAGCTCGCTCGGCCAGTGTCCTTCGGACGGACTGCCCGAATTCGCCTTCATCGGGCGCTCGAACGTCGGCAAGTCGTCGCTCATCAACATGCTGACCGACTCCCCCTCGCTGGCCAAGGTGTCGTCGACACCGGGGAAGACGCGGCTCGTCAACCATTTTCTGGTCAACGGAAGCTGGTATCTGGTCGATCTGCCGGGATACGGCTATGCCCGCGTATCGAAAAGCCAGCGGGGCGAATTCTCGAAGCTGATTACCGACTACGTGCTCCGGCGCGAGCAAATGGTTTTCCTGTTCGTGCTGCTCGCCTCGCGTCACGAGCCGCAGAAGATCGACCTGCGTTTCATCGAGATGCTCGGCCGCGCGGGCGTTCCGTTCGGACTGGTTTTCACCAAGACCGACAAGCTTTCTGCCGACCGGCTCGCGTCGAACGTGGCGCGCTACCGACGGGTGCTGCTCGAGTCTTGGGAGGAACTGCCTCCGGTTTTTCTGACGTCGTCCGAGAAAAAAAGGGGCCGTGCGGAAATTCTCGATTTTATCGGCCGCTGCCTGCGGCCGGCCTCGGACCGGTAGGCGTCGGAGTGTCGGAGAAAGCGCTGTTGCGGTCCGTGTCCTTACCGCATTTTTGTGAATAAAATGACGATTCGTCCCTTTTTTCGCTAAATTTGAAGTACATTTGCACCCAAATGAATCAACCCTTCTGATCATGGCCATTCACAAACTCAAGATCTTCTCCTGCCGGGGCTCGCGCTATCTGGCCGAGAAGATCGCAGCCAATTTCGGCGTAAATCTCGGTAACTCACAGGTCTTGGAGTTCAGTGACGGAGAGTTTCAGCCTGCCTACGACGAAAGTATTCGCGGGTGCACCGTCTTTATCGTACAGTCGACTTTCCCGCCTGCGGACAATCTGATGGAGCTGCTGTTGATGATTGATGCGGCCCACCGTGCGTCGGCTCACCGGGTGATTGCCGTCATGCCCTATTTCGGATGGGCTCGTCAGGATAGAAAAGACAAACCTCGTGTATCTATCGGGGCTAAGTTGGTAGCTGATCTGCTGTCTGTTGCAGGTATCGACCGACTGATTACGATGGATTTGCATGCTGACCAGATCCAGGGATTCTTCAATATCCCGGTAGATCACTTGTACGCATCAGCTGTATTCCTCCCTTACATCCAGTCATTGCAATTGGAAAATCTGGTTATTGCTACACCGGACGTAGGAGGTTCAAAACGTGCCAGCACTTTCTCCAAATACCTCGGCGTACCATTGGTACTCTGCAACAAATCACGTGAAAAAGCCAATGAAGTAGCATCTATGCAAATCATCGGTGACGTGGAAGGTAAAAACGTTGTCTTGATTGATGATATCGTAGACACAGCAGGAACAATCACCAAAGCAGCCAACATCATGTTGGAAGCCGGTGCCCAATCTGTACGCGCTATCGCCAGTCATTGCGTAATGTCTGATCCGGCTTCTTTCCGTGTGCAAGAGTCTGCCCTGACAGAAATGGTATTTACTGACAGCATCCCTTATGCTAAGAAATGCCCGAAAGTGAAACAGTTAAGCATTGCCGACATGTTTGCTGAAACAATCAAACGAGTAATGAATAACGAATCTATCAGTTCACAATATATCATTTAAATGAAGAATGATAAATGAAGAATGAAGAATAAGAAAGCCGGCTAATTTCAAGTTTAGCCGGCTTTCTTATTTGTCTCAACATACTAAGAATTTGAATTGGTGATAGTAAGCAACCAATTTTTCATTCATCATTCATCATTTTATTGGAGTCTTCCGAATTTATAGGTTCCTTTTTTAATCACTTTTCCATCTTTATCTGTTTCGACAAAAGGGCCATCCTTCTTTCCTTGTTTGAAAAAGCCATCGAAGCGATTACCATCTTTGTCGATTTGTACGCCTTGACCCTCTTCCAATCCATCAACGAACCCACCTTTATATTGCATACCAGCAACAGTTTTCAGAGTGCCTTGTCCATTGGGACGGTTATCTTTCCAGTCACCGTCATAAACATCGCCATTGCTCCATTTATAAACTCCTTTACCATCACGTTTATTATTTTTCCAGCTTCCTTCATACACAGCACCATTCGCCCAGGTAAAAGTACCTTTTCCGTCTTGCATGCCGTTCTTGAAATTACCTACATATTTATCACCGTTAGCATGGTAATAAACTCCTGGACCGGTTCGCTCACCTAAGAGATACGAGCCCTCATAACGGTCGCCCGTGTGAAAGTAATAAGTACCTTTTCCATGTTGAATATCATCCGCCCAGTCACCATCATATTTATCTCCATTGGTATACTCAAATACCCCTTTTCCGTGACGAACATCATCCTTCCAGTCTCCATCGTATTTACAGCCGTCATCCCAGTTCATGATACCTTTACCGTTCTTCTTATCATTTTTCCAGTGACCGGTATATTTGGCACCGTTTGCCCAAGTATATGTACCTTCGCCTTCACGCTTATCATTTACCCAATGACCTACATACAAATCACCGTTATGATAATACATAGTTCCTTCACCATGCTGATAATCCTGATACCACATACCGTCGTAACGGTTATTATTCATAAAATAATAGATACCTTTTCCGTGCTGCTGATCCTGGAACCACTGTCCTTCATATTTTTCTCCGTCGGGGAACATATAAATTCCATATCCTTCACGTTTCCCTTTCACATATTCACCTTCAAAGACATCACCGTTTTTAAAAACCGTTTTTCCTTTTCCGTTCGGTTTTCGGCCTTTCATTTCTCCCGTATAGACACTGCCATCCTTAAAAGTATAGTTGCCAATCTTTATTTCAGTGGAGAATGTATCTTTAATTTTTCCGAAAAATCCGCCTTTTTTTCCTTCATTTTCTTGTGCCATTACTCCCTCTTGTGCGAGGAGAGCCAATAAAAGTGTAGTATATAGATATTTCCTCATTGGTTTTAGTCGTTACTCATTTTAGAATTACAATTTGGACAAAGATACAATTTCTATCCCAAACAGCCCACTTTCGGAAAGCAATTTATGACAACTTTTTACCTGCAATGACCTCTTTTAATGTCTCTTTGCACAAATAGCGCTGTGCCAAATCTTGTATTTCTGCAGGAGTAACCTCGTTTACAGCCAGCAGAGAACGTGAAAAGTAGTCATCATCCAGACCGGAAGTAGCAATAAAGATCCATGCATCCGAAAGTGAGAAAGGAGACTCATAACTACGGCACATTTCGCCCAACATATAGTTGCGTACGATAGTCAGTTCTTCCATCGACACAGGTTCCTGATGTAGACGGTCAATCTCATGATATACTTCCTGTATCAACGGTTCCACATATTCATTATCCGTTTCTGTCGAGATAGCCAGCAATCCGCTATCCGGATAAAACATGATTCCTGCTGAAATACCATAAGTATACCCTTTTTCTTCGCGGATATTAGACATCAGCCGACTGCCGAAATAGCCTCCGAATAAAGTCATCAATACCCGGAGTTTCAGATAATCAGGATGGTTACGAGTAATGGTTGTATATCCCATCTTTACAGCACTCTGCATAGCATCCTCACGTTCTATAAAAATCCTCTTTTCGGGAACGGCAGTAAAAGGAAAACTTAATTTCGATGCCGGCTGTTGATGTTTACCAAAAGAAGTGCCGAATGTATCCGTCACTCGGCTGATAATATCCTCCGTCACCTTGCCAGATAAGAAAATAGAGCAATTGCCCGAATGGTAATACCGTTCATAAAATTCACGAAGCACTTCCGGAGTGATAGCATGATAATCTTCCTCCACCACTATTTTACCACATGGATGCTGTTCGCCATAAAGCGACTTCAACAGACTGCGATGTGCCAGGAAATCAACTTTGGAAGTATTGACCAGATATTGTTGGATATTGGTATCGAGGATAGTATGCAATTCTTTCTCCGGGAAAAGCGGTTCTTTAATCATGGATTCTACCACCTCCAATGTTTTCGCCAAATACTTATTCAACGAATAAACAGTGATGTATGCATACTCCGACGAACTGGACAGTTCGAGCCACGAACCGTAGTAATCCAGTTTCTCGGCAATGGTAGCAGCCGTATATTTTGTCGTACCTTCGCGCAACATCCGGTTTGTAAACAAGGCTTGCAGTTTCTGCGACTGCTGCCAACGGGCTCCAGCGAAAAGCACATCTATGCGTACTACTTCCTGTTCACCCGCATTAATAACAGTCAATGGAATACCATTTGGCAATGTCATTCGGACGGGAGGAAGTATACGAAAATTTTTCAGGGTTTGTATTTCAGGTTGTATTTTACGATCCATACGATTAGATTCTATTCTTCAAAAACTCTTCTGCCCGTTCCAAATCTTGCGGGGTATCGATTCCGATGGTTTCTACTTCACTAATGCCCACCTTTATTTTATATCCGTTCTCCAGCCAACGGAGCTGCTCCAAAGATTCAGCCAGTTCCAGAGAAGACTGCGGAAGCATGGTTATCTCCTTCAGCACATCTGTACGATAGGCATACAGTCCGATATGCTTGTAGTAGGTATGTCCCTTCAGCCAGTCCTGTTTCTCGGCATTACGCTGATAAGGAATAATGGATCGGCTAAAATAAAGCGCGTTCCAGTTCGTATTGACTACCACTTTCGGTGAATTTACGTTTTCCAGTACAGCAAACGGTTCATCTGCAGTAAAAGGTTTCACCAGCGTGGCAATCTGCGTGGTTACATCTTCGAAACAAGCCTTTACCGCATCCAATTGTGAAGGCTGAATAAAAGGTTCATCTCCTTGTATATTGACCACGACATCAAAGTCACCTCCAATCTTTGTACAGGCTTCATAACAGCGGTCCGTACCGCTTTTATGATGAACAGAAGTCATCACAACCTTACCTCCGAACGCCTTGACAGCAGCTTCAATACGCTCATCGTCCGTGGCTACATAAGCGTCATCCAAAACGCCAGCCACTTGCTCATACACACGTTGTATAACAGTTTTTCCACCCAACATAGCCAACGGTTTTGCAGGAAAACGAGTGGATGCATAGCGGGCAGGTATAATTCCAAGAAATTTCATCTACTTAATAAATAATGAAGAATGGAAGGCAGATAATGACTGTTGTATATATCCCCTTTGCCAATCCTCCGGTTTTACTATTTTGTTATCATATAAAAGCATGTCAATGTCCAGACAAACTTTCTCCTCTTTTTTATCTTCCGGACGACGTCCGGACCTCTGTTCTATATCTTTCAGCATTTTCCTCACTACCTCTTCATCTTTATCGGAAAAGAACATAACCACTTGGTTGGCAAACAAGGCCGGATTCTTAAAAAATAAAGGTTCAGTTTCCAATTCGGGCGCAAAACATATAGAAGAGAACGATTCAGTCAGTTCCTGTCTGGCAAAAGTCAAATTCTCTTTCCTGTTGTAATTACTCCCTATGCAAACAATATACCTATGCATTAAAAAATAAGTATTTAAGTATTAGGTATTAAGTATTAAACATTAGATATTAGAGATATTACACCTACAGTTCAGTGCCCCAAACGCTACGGTTAATACTTAATACTTTATACTTAATACTTATTTCAGACTTAGTTAAAAAGATCGTCCAATCCCCCCTCTTCTATCACCTCTCCGTCCGGAGTTTCCGAACCGGCACACGGATCAAATCCTTCAGGAAGTTTAAATTTCTCCTGCTGGTCATATCCCAAAGTCGGGTCATCATACACTTTCTTCATATACAATGCCCAAATAGGCAAAGCAGCAGCAGCTCCCTGTCCATAGGTCATTTTACCGAAATGGATGTCACGTTCGTCACCACCTACCCAACAACCGGATACCAGCGAAGGAGTGAATCCCATAAACCAAGCATCAGAGTTATCATTGGTCGTACCTGTTTTTCCACCCATATCGGCGGTAATTCCATAACGACGAACACGTCCACCTGTTCCTTCATTAATAACGGCGCGCAACATAACCAGCATTTTATATGCACTTGAAATACTTATCACCTCCTCCATTTGCGGTGCAAAGGTAGAAAGCACATTACCGTCACTATCTTCAATGCGTGTAACAAACAATGGAGCCACACGAATTCCTTTATTGGCAAAAGCTGTATATGCACTTACCATCTCACCGACAGAAATTTCACAAGGTCCCAGACAAAGCGAAACCACCGGGTCAATTGCTTTATTACGAACCCCAAAACTATGGATCAAACGTACAAGATTATACGGATTCAGTTTGCCCATCAAATAAGCAGAAATCCAGTTATCAGAATTAGCCAATCCCCACTTCAGAGTCACCATTTCCCCATAACGTTTATTATTTGCATTACGAGGCGTCCAAGGAGTTCCGTTCTCATCAATCAACGTTTGCTCTACGTGGCGTGTCTGATCACAAGGAGAAAAGCCATTTTCCATTGCTAATGTGTATAAATACGGTTTGATAGTAGAACCTACCTGACGACGTCCCACCATTGCCATATCATACTGGAAATATACATAATTCGGTCCGCCTACATAAGCCTTCACATGCCCGCTTACCGGATCCATCGACATGAATCCTGTTCGCAGGAAAGATTTGTAGTAACGGATGGAATCCATCGGTGTCATAATTGTATCTTTATCTCCTTTCCAGGAAAAGACGGTCATTTCTTCCGGGGTATCGAACGCTTTACGGATCTGCTGTTCCGAAGCTCCCGCCTCTTTCATAAGACGATAACGATCCGCCTGTTTCATTGCTTTCGTCAGCAACTCTTCTACTCGTTTTTCCGGTAGTGATCTTGCATACGGGGCATTTTTGCTTCCCTCTTTTTCTTTGAAGAATACAGGTTGCAAATAGTCACCCAAGTGTTCTTTTACGGCATCCTCTGCATATTGCTGCATACGTGAATTGATCGTCGTATAAATCTTCAATCCATCTGTATAGATGTTATAATTCGTACCGTCTTTCTTTTTATTTTTTGCACACCAACCATACAACGGGTTAGTTTCCCACGCGATAGAATCTTCGTAGAATTTTTGCATTTGCCAACCACGATAATCACTTTTTACCGGTTTCGGTGCTGTCATCACACCACGGAGATATTCGCGGAAATAGGTAGCCAATCCCTCTTTGTGGTCAACGCGGTTATATTTTAGTTTCAGCGGAAGAGCCTGCAAAGAATCACATTCTGCATCTGTGATATAACCAGCTTTACGCATCTGCTCAAGCACTACATTACGACGGCCACGCGAACGTTCGTTGAAACGAACCGGATTGTAAAGCGACGGATTCTTACACATACCAACCAGCGTAGCCGCTTCTTCAATCTTCAAATCCTTCGGTTCGCAGCCGAAATAGGTATGCGCAGCAGTTTTAATACCAACCGCATTATTCAGGAAATCAAATTTATTGAGATACATACTCAATATTTCCTCTTTGGTGTAGTAACGTTCAAGCTTCACCGCAATCACCCATTCAATCGGTTTCTGGAAAAGACGTTGCAGTGTATTTCTCGCCACATTTTCTGTAAACAACTGTTTGGCAAGCTGTTGCGACAAGGTGCTACCTCCACCTGCATTTTTCTGAAACATCAAACCACGTTTTACAAACGCACGAAACAATGCCTTGGCATCAATCCCTGAATGTTCGACAAAACGAACATCTTCCGTTGCAATAAGAGCATTGATAATACTAGGCGACAAATCCTTGTAAGCTGTGTACACCCGGTTTTCCTTACTGTAAGACCATGTACCAAGCACTTTTTCATCTTCAGAGAAAATCTCCGTTGCAAATTTATAGCTCGGATTCTCAAGCTCCTCCACAGGAGGCATATAGCCAATCCACCCCTTTGAGATAGAGACAAAGATGACAACAATAGCCAACACAATGACTGCCAGAAATATCCAAAGAGCCTTTATTATTTTTCGAATCATGTTTTTTCTTGCTTAAAATGACGCATTAAATTAAGATGCAAAGGTAGATAAAATCCGCTATTCAGCCAACGAGTTTGATTAGATTTTCTATTTTGTTAAAATATGGAGCGGCACTCCTAACAAATAGCACGAAACCAAAAAGAAAGAACGTTTGTTTGGGAAAGTAGCGGAAAGGAAGTATCTTTGTCTACACTTATTCAAAGTATATTCATATAAAAGGCATAAATTATGGAATATGTATTATCAGACAGGAAGTTGTTACCTTATGGTATGATGAACTTCGAGGACATCCGTTTGGACAATTATTATTACGTGGATAAAACCTCTTTCATCCCTTTGATAGAGCAGTCGGATCGTTTCTTCTTTTTTATCCGTCCGCGTCGATTCGGAAAAAGTCTGACCTTGAATATGCTTCAACATTATTATGACATACGTACCAAAGATAAGTTTGACGCTTTATTTGGCGATCTTTATATCGGAAAGCACCCTACGAAAGACCGTAATAGCTATCTAGTAATAAAATTAAATTTCTCAGGAATCAGTGGAGATTTACACAGCTACCGCAAAGGTTTGGACGAACATTGCAGAATCGTATTTGACTATTTCTGCGATGTTTATGCCGACTATTTACCCGAAGGAATCAAAGAAAAAATGAACGAAAAAGACGGGGCAGTCAGCCAATTCGAATATCTGTTTACGGAATGCGCCCGGGTAAATCAAAAGATTTATCTCTTCATTGATGAATATGACCATTTCACCAATACAATACTCTCTGATGTCGACAGCCTGAACCGTTACACTGATGAGACACACAAAGAAGGTTATTTACGTGCCTTCTTCAATAAAATAAAATCCGGTACCGACTCCAGCATCAAACGTTGTTTCATCACTGGTGTCAGTCCCGTAACGATGGATGACTTGACCAGCGGCTTCAATATCGGCACTAATTACTCCCTTTCATCAGAATTCAATGAAATGATGGGATTCACAGAAAGTGAAGTTCGCGAAATGTTAACTTATTATTCTAATACAGGGCATTTCAACCATACCATCGATGAATTGATAGAAATTATGAAACCGTGGTATGATAATTACTGCTTTGCACAAGAATGTTATGGTCAAACCACTATGTACAATTCCAACATGGTGCTTTATTTCGTCAAAAACTACATCCGATACGGTGAAGTACCGAAGGACATGGTAGAAGACAACATCCGCATTGACTATGAGAAATTGCGTATGCTCATCCGTAAAGATAAGGAGTTTGCCCACGATGCTTCCATCATACAAACCTTAATAAGCCAAGGCTACATCACTGGAGAAGTGAAGAAAGGATTTCCAGCCGCCAGTATCATTGATCCAGACAACTTCATCAGTCTACTCTATTATTTTGGTATGCTTACTATTAATGGTACACATGAAGGAAAGTGCAAACTCACCATTCCTAATCAGGTAGTCCGCGAACAGCTTTACACCTATCTATTGAACACTTACAATGAAGCCAACTTAAGTTTCAGTAATTATGAAAAAAATGAATTATCCAGTTCACTCGCTTATCGAGGTACATGGAAAGCATATTTTGATTATATAGCCGATTGCCTGAAGAGTTATGCCTCCCAGCGTGACAAACAAAAGGGAGAATTTTTCGTGCATGGTTTCACATTAGCCATGACTGCACAAAACCGATTCTACCGTCCCATTTCGGAGGCAGACACACAAGAGGGATATGCCGACATCTTCCTATCTCCATTATTGGATATTTATCCCGACATGAAACACAGCTATATAATCGAATTGAAATATGCCAAATACAAAGATTCAGAGAATCGTGTGGAAGAATTACGATTGGAAGGTATCGCCCAGACAAACCGTTATGCTGATACTGATACAGTGAAAAATGCAATTGGCACCACACAGTTGCATAAGATTGTAGTAGTGTATAAAGGAATGGAAATGAGAGTATGCGAGGAAGTATAATTCTCTAATTATATCTAAAACACAAACAGGCGGGATTTTTCCCGCCTGTTATTCATTCATAAATATACCTATTTATAAGATAATCAATTACAAGTTTGCTGCCTGTACACCGACCACTCCGGCAATTGCACCAGCAACAGCAATAATCACTTTCAAAATAATACTCCACGTTTTTTTCATAGACATTTTTCTTTTTTATTAAACACTAAATAAACACCCTAACCATCAATCATTAATTGACAATTCATTATGCGGCAGGATCCGGTGCTTCTCCGCTACCGCCACCTTCATTTCCTCCACCTTCTTCTCCACCATCATCCGGTTTTTCAGGATCATTAGGAGAAATAGTCATATTAAGCTTCTTCAGATATTCATCCAAGCTAATCAAATCCAACTTCTCATCTGCACGGGTGGCAGTCTTTGTAACGCGCAGCTCTTTATTCGCCTGAAAAAAGATACGAACACTCTCTACACTTTTGGCATTAATATCCTTCGCCAGTTCAGCACCTTTCGAACGAGCAGTCAACATAAAGACGCCCAGACCTTCAATATTCACAGACTTACCTTCCAGCAACTGTTCCTTCATCTTTTCCACAAAATTCTGGATCACGCTCTTGATATCACCAACAGACAGCGAAGAACGATCCTGCATTTTCTGTGCAATATATTTCAGGTTGACAGACTGACCTAAAGTGATCAGATGCGGATAATATCTCTTGGGAGAATTGGGAACACGCGGATCCGTCGGCCGCGTAATGACTTTGTAAATTACACTCATACTACGTTTTTTTAAAGATTTAAATTCAAATTATTTATTCACGTTTTGTTGATCAACACTGCAAAGGTGAAGCTTTTATTCCGGATAGAAAAGAAAAAAGCCCCTTGCGGAGCTCTTTATATTCATACTAGTATATAACAATTTATTAATCAGCAATATAATTAAACTTTTAGAATTTTCCATTCCCCTATTGTACACTGTTCGCTATCAAAACTGACAGCCACCTTTACTATAGGCAATCCGCACAAAGCAAAACGTTTGGGGTAATTCTTCAGATCAATTTGCTCCATCGCCCTATCCGCACTCTTGTCCAGTTTCAATTCCATCACATACAACGTAGTCTTTGTACGAAGCACCATATCCACCCGTCCACTGGCAGTACGAACCTCCACATCTACATAATAGCCCAACAAACTGAATATAATATAAAACATCTGTTGGTAATGCCCCTCATATTTCGTATTATCACATTGAGGAATGGTAGACAGAAACGTTTGCAAACGACGTAAAGCAGCATCCATATCACCATTACGAATATCACGGGAAAGATAAGCTACCATAGTATTGGTTTCCGGTGTTTTACTAGCAACATAATTAGGAAGAAGACTTTTCATCAAACCTATTCTTACCTCCTTATTAGGAATATCCAATGTATATAAATCTAACTCCTTATCATAATCTTTTATCGTGATATAGCCACTTTGATATAACAATGGAGTAATGCTCACCATCCTTTCTGTAGGTGCATCAAAATCCTCCGCAACCGCAGTTTTTCTCCCTATCTCGGAAGGCGCTACACCAAATTTATCCAGCATCTTTATCAAATAAGTAGGCGTACCACTACCAAACCAATAAGAATTAAATTTACCATCTGCAAAAGCGTTAAGCAAACTGAATGGATTATATATATCAGGAGACGGATAAGTGAAATGATAGCCGTCGTAGTTTTCTTTCAGTTTTGCCAATACCTCTTCAGAAGTAACCTCCAGTTTTTGGGCTAATGCGTCTACATCATCTTTCATTTGGGCAAGTATCTCGTTTTCTGTAATACCGCAAATGGCAGCATAAGACTCATTCATGCTAATATTCTTGATATTGTTCAATTCACTAAATATACTAAGTTGGGAGAATTTGGTGATACCGGTCAAAAACACATACCGCAAATAAGGATCACACGCTTTAAGAGGGCTGTAGAAATTGTGCATGATGTTACGCAATACGCCAAGCCTCTCTTCCTCGTGTACTACATCCAGCAGAGGAGCATCGTATTCATCTATCAGCACAACCACTTGTTTCCCTGTCTGCTCGTAAGCGCGCTTGATGAGTCCTTCCAGACGCTGATTTGGATTAACCTCTCCCTCCATCTTTCCGTAAACCTCCTCATAACGAATTAGCTTCATATTCAACTCTTGCAACAGCTGTTCACAGTCTGCATGTTTGGCGGTACTCATATCAAAGTGAAGCACCGGATATTCCGTCCAGTCCTCCTCTAGTTTTTCCATAGCCAACCCCTGAAATAACTCTTTCTGACCGGAAAAATAACTATGTAACGTAGAAGTTAGCAATGATTTGCCAAAACGCCGTGGACGGCTCAAGAACATATAGCTAGAAGCCGAATGAGTCATCCGATAAACATATTCCGTTTTATCAATATAAAGGTAATTCCCTTCCCGTATCTTCGAAAAAGTCTGTATCCCAATGGGGTATCTTCGTAAATTTTCCATTTCAATTCGATTTTTCACAAAGCTACAAAAAATATTCATCGCACCATTCACTGTTTTACAAAAAAAATATCAACGATCTTCACAGACAGTTGATATTATAGAAATCACATCGGATTTGCACCGACATGAGGGCGTTGATCAGGAATACACCGCTGTATATTTCCTGACCACAAAATGTAGGGTTCTTCATGTGTGTAGCATGAAGTTAGGGACCTACATATTCCATCTCACTTTTATGTAAAGTATTAAAAGTACTCTATGACATTATTAACTTAAAATAGAGGTCATCAATGGATCTCATCTATGCATCCAGCATCGAAGTTTATTGACCATTATATTGGTTGGATTTACTATTCCTTGTCGTGAGTTTGTTCTCCATATCCATAACCGTAACCGTATCGTTTACCATAACCGTAATACTTGCCATATTTGCCATAACCGTAATAATAACCGTACTTTCTTCTCTTCAGATCCAAACCATTAATTACAGTACACAGCTTAGGTAATTTATTATTTTCAGCAAGTTCATTGATCAAAGTATACTCATTCTTGTGAGTATAATCTGCACGACAAACATAAACAGATAAATCAGCCACACGTCCTATCAGCAATGTATCAGTTACCATACCAACAGGAGCTGTATCTAAAATTACATAATCAAAATTCTTCTTGAGTGTTTCAATTGCTTTATCCAATCCATCACGTGCCAACAATTCGGTCGGGTTAGGAGGAACTGTTCCACCAGGAAGAATATACAGATTCTTACTGACATCGGAAAGCTGTACCAAATCCATCAAGTTCTTTTCCGGATTGGCCAAATATTGAGTTATACCAATTTCTTTTCGAGGAATATTAAAGACCTTATTCAAACCAGGTTTACGAATATCAAGACCAACTATCACTACTTTCTTCCCCAATAAAGAAAGACTGATAGCAAGGTTAGCAGAAATGAAAGATTTACCTTCACCACTAACTGTAGAAGTAACTAAAATCACTTTCTTATCATTTTCAAGCATAAATTGAAGATTCGTTCGGATATTACGGAAGGTTTCACTCATCAGGTTGTTTTGATTCTCAAACACAGCAATAGCCCCCTGTTTTTCATCTGTCAACGGGATATCACCGACAATAGGTGCACTAGTAAGTTTTTCTACATCTGCACGACCTTCAATCTTGAATTTGGTTAATTCAAGCAAATATATAACCCCTACCGGAATTCCGACTCCTAGTATCAAAGCGATCAAATAAGTAATTTTACTTCTAGGAGACACAGGAGCATCATCTGCTATAGCTTCATCTATAATCTTCGCATTATTGGCTGTAGCAGCCAGAGTTATAGCATTTTCCTCACGTTTCTGAAGAAGCATCAAATAGAGTCCGGCCTTAATTTCCTGCTGACGCGCAATACTCACAAACTCACGTTCCTGCCCAGGTGCCTCACTAATGCGACGGGAATAACGGCTCGCTTCACGATCCAGATCCGCTTTTGTGATAAATAATCCACGCAAAACCCTGTCTAAAGATACTTGTACATTCTCTTTCATTGCACTAATGCTGGTATCAAGATTTATAATGGTGGGATTATTCTCCGTTGATGTACGTAATAAACGTTTCCTCTCAACAAGAACATCATTATAACGGTTGATAGCAGCCGCAAGATTCACATCCTGCAATCCGATATTACTAGGCAGAACCTCATAACCTTCATTTTGCATATATCTCTGCAAATCCTGCAGCAGATTAATCTGGGTTTGATTTTCCACACGCTTCTTTTCATATTCAGCGCTACCCGTCAATGCAATTTGTGCATCACTGGTCAAATCCGTAATACCCGCCCCACGTTTGAAACTCTCCAGATCCTTTTCCGTACTACCGAGTTCTTTAGAGATAATACTAATACGTTCATTAATAAATTCTGCTGTTTTCTGTGCCACTTCATTCTTATCATTATTCGTATTGATATTATACATCTCCAATAGCTTATTGATAAAATCCTTACCTCGCTGTACATTTGAGTTTTTCAAAGATATGACAGCCACGGAAGTGGTTTTGGAAGTCGGCTCGATAGTCATATTCTTGCAATATGCTTTCGCTACAGCCAAAGGTTTATTAATTGTTGCAGTAATATTGCGTGTAGTCTTTTCCGAATCCGTAGTTTCTTCCGATGTTCTTTTAGAAGACAATACCGAGTCCGGCGTCAGGAAAAAAGCTAATGTTCCTTTATCGGTAGGAAAAACAGCTGGCAACTTTTCGAAATGTTTCTGATATTCATCATCGCCTATCTTCACATTCACATCTATACTTCCCTGTGGTTGCAATGTCATCTCTACAGTCATCGGTTTCTCCAACAAGTCAGCCTCCTGTGGAGTCAGGCTTACTTGCACAGGCGAAGTCTTATACATGTTTCTGGAAGGAAATTCATCCTTATCTGTATAAGAAATATAGAGTCCCAAATCTTCAACCACCTCTTTGACAATAGTCTTGGAACGGAGAACTTCAATCTCGTTATCAATATTCTGCGAAGAAGAGACCATGCCATCCAATCCCAGACTCTCCAACCCGGAAAGCATTCCGGCACTACCACCTTTCTTATCATCCTTTA
>ERZ827156.2354-NODE-2354-length-19684-cov-4.231239_pt1 | contig 19684 bp, 28 predicted proteins | sample MGYA00519919_ERZ827156 | MGnify/ENA primary metagenome ERZ827156 (study PRJEB31778, sample SAMEA3449269) | human gut metagenome | biome: human gut; feature: human-associated habitat; material: faeces | place: United Kingdom | collected 2010/2012 ...
AGTAGAAGAAGGAGGGAAATGCGAGGTAGATTTGCCGGCGTTGGAGGAGTGCAGATTGGGAAGACATGCCTTGGAGGGGAATGATACGGATCGGAGTAGCAGTGTGGAAATGCGAGGTTGTGGTGATAAGGCGAATTGAGAGTAGATCTACCCAAACTCAAGACAATCGTGTCCGAAGGCTTCAGCCTGATCTATGTGTACAATGTGCAATGCGAAAGTGAGGAAAGAGAGGAGAGTTGAGAATAGACATGCCGGCGGTGGAGACTGCGATCTTTTCCAGTCCGCTGCGATGCATGAAATCGTGTGATCTTTGCAGTGGAATAGAAGGGAGAGAGTGAGGGAGTAGATGTGGGGAAACTGGCTCAGTGCTTCCCCGAGGTGGAGGAACGCGTTCCTGAGAAGAGATCTTTTGGTTGCTTTGCTTAGGAGTCTGTTTGCATTCTGACAAGCTCATTTGGGAAATCACAGTTCATTCGTAAAATGGATTCCACGAATAGCATCTACAATGCAAATAACATCCAAACTCGCAAATGAAAACGCAATGCTCGCCAAAAGAGACAATCAACGACAACAAACACAATACACACTATTGTACAACTCAATATCACTATGCTCTCTAAAGTACACGATATCGTCAACACGGCGACTGATGGAGTATGTCATGGCCTGAAAAAACATCAAATCTACCCATAATCCATCGCGTAAGCACGTACCCTCCTGAGAAAGGCGTCTGAAATGGAGAAGCCACTGCACAAGGAAATACAGAAGGGCGCCGTCGCAGAAGAACGTTATCAGTGCAACAACGTCAAATTTCCGGTGGAGAAACACGATCACGGCGAGAACCGTCGAGAGGGCGATCATGACGATTACGATGGAGAGATAGAGTTTGTTCCGCGACGACAGGCTCACGACGCCGATGATCATGGCCAGGCAGTTGAAGAGGATGGATGGATGGAACCGCTGGAGATTCGCCGAAATGACGTTCAGAATCTACACATCATGCAGCGAAAAGGGCCAAACAAAAGTGATGACGAAGAGTCCCCAAATGATGTACTCTCGCTGGAGGTAGGGGAGATACTCTCGCGTGATCATTTCCCACTTCTTCAGATTCTCCCATGACAGAATCTATCCTAAATGCAATTCACGACTCTCTACACTTCCGGGGTTCATCCTACGACTCATCCACACCTCCAACACGCACAGTGGATTTCGGCGACTGATGATGATTCTACGATAATAACGAGTGCAGAAAGAACCTACGGCGGAGGACTCTGACCATTCGCGGAAGACACTTCCGGAATGCTGATTCCCGAAGCACAGTGCTCGAGACCGATGGGAACAACAGAGGCGGAGGAATCGTGAGGACTGACTCCAGTAGTGGCTCCCTCTTCTTGGACGGGCCCAGAGATGGCAGAAAAGGGTTTGTACACACTACACTGAATAAAGAGAGTTGCCGTAACTCGAAAAGCCCCTCGACCTGATGAAGACTAACGGTGACACAACGCAAAAGAGCCTACAGATACCCGTAGTTAATATAAGAATACATCAGGGTTAGAGCGATGCCGTTTTGTGGATTGAGAACAGCAAGATCCAAATAAAGAGCCGATTTTGGCGACTCGTTTTGCCCTTTCATAACTCTTCAGGGAATTGGAATGTCTGCGAGAGCGTTCGGTAGTCTGCCGCGGCAATTCGCCAAGAGTTGCCGTTTCCAAGCGTAATCCTCTTTCCCCGTGATGACCCCCAGATCGGGTATTCCCAAGATGGCTTCGAGGCGGTGGGGGAAGACGGAGACGTACTTCGATTTCATGAAGCAAGTGCGCAAGCCCGTGGTTTCCCTCCCTCGCTCCTTTGACGAAATGGTGGTGCGCTGCCGCACAAGCGAGGTGAGGGCGCGGAGAGGGAAATAACGAGTAGATGCAGCATCTTCAGATTGGAGCCCTGTACATGTTCTCCTACGTGTCCAAGGAGCTGCTGGAGGAGATGGAGTCGTTAAAGGATATGCTAAGCGAGGAGGAGATGACCACCGAGGAGGACGTTACGTAGTGCTTGAAAGGGTGGGTCACGAGTAGGACAGTAACAACCACCACCGTTAGAACGTGAAATGCGCCATTGGGATCATTCCGGGCTTGCTCCTTCCGTATAGTTCATTCGTGGGTTGTTTTCACTTGGGCTGTTTGTTCTCCACAGTTTCAGTGAATTGGCGTTCATGGCATGTGGGTGCGGGGAAATGCCCTCTTTCGGCGTTTTGGGACGCAGGTCGTGCTGAAGAAGGCGCTTGGACAGCATCTGCTGAAGGATGAGAATGTGCTGCGAAAACTCGTGAAGGAGGCGAAAATATCCATTTCTGACAAAGTGAAGTATGCTTAATGGGAGAACATTCCGGAGAAGGGCACTGTGTTTGAGATTGGACCGGGCTCGGGTCAACTCACGAAATATCTGCTGCAACAGTGCGATCACGTGGTTTGCATGTCCATTCTCATTTCCGATATAGGTGGCGTTGGAAAAGGACCGTGACATGGTGGCTGTCCTTCAGCAGCGATTTCAACGGGAGATCCAAGATTCAAAACTCACCCTCCTTGAAGGCGATGTGCTGAAGGACCCACTTCCCGCATTTGACGTGTGCGTGGCCAATATTCCCTATTATGTAACATCATACCCTCCCTCTAAACAGTAGGTGTCTTCACAGCTCATCCAACGCCTCATTCTCTCCCGCCATTTCACCGAAGAGTATCTCTTCCTCGTTCAAAAGGAGTTCTGTGACAAACTGGTAATGGAGCACGATTTCACATCATCGAATCACGCATAGCACGCGTGCTTCCAATCACGACTCCACCTTCCTCACGGTGCTCGTACAGTCCTACTTTAGGGCCTCGAAGTGCTTCGATGTGTCGAGAACGTGCTTCGTTCCTCCACCCAAGGTGATTGTCGTCTCTTCCTTGAATTATAGGTGGCATCGTCTGTCCTCTCCCTCTCGCCACTCTACGCAAAGGAGGGAGAAGACGCAGTATCGACAAAACCGGAGGAGTATGCGCAATTCCTCCGAACCCTCTTCCGAGCAAAGAACAAGAGTTTCGTGAAGGTGCTTCAAACGGCATACGGAACGTGCGCAGTCGGCAACATCGATCCTGTGGAAATCGCCATCCGCATTGAATCCTAGAAACGCAAAGTGTACCAACTCTCGAGCGAAGAGTACAAGGCCCTCTTCAACTCCTACTTCTCGCCTCTTTATTCCAAACACCAAATAAGACAGAAGCAATTAACTCCGAATCGGCCTTTCTGCGCGCTGCCCAGAGCATCTTCTTGCCCGCATTCCTCTCCACCTTCTTTCCCTCCTCCGTCGAATGGTACACCGCATCAATCACCGGATCGTCCTTCTACTGCTCATGCCGCACCACCACGCCTACCAGCTCCTCTTCGGTCAGCAGCTCGAATCCGGGATGCTCCTGCAGCTGGTCGTGGTGCCAGTTGGCCAAATCCTCCACATCGGTGATGGTATAGAGAATGCCACCGGGGCGCAGGTAGTACATGTACTCGGACAGCAGCACTTGGCTACGAGATGACAATCACAATCAACACCCCTCCTGATGATGCGTCGACGATGATTCTTTTCCTTGAAATGGGGGTCGGGAAAGCAGAAGAACATCTTGGAGAGCTGGCCCTTCCGGATGTAGTTGGACAGGTACTTCATGGCGTTCGTTCGCATCACAGACGCGTTCTGGTACTTTCCGGGGTTCTCCTCGCGTAGATTCTTGATGCGCAGGTCAACATACTCCGTCACCTTCATGCGGATCTCCAAACCGAGAATGAGCTCGTCCGGAAGGATGGTGCTAAGTGCCACTGCATATGATGAGACGGGAAAAGAGAAGTACCCGTCAAGCCTCCATAGCCGCAGCCCACATCGAGAATACTCACTTGCCTGCCTCTGACGCGAAAAGGAGACTCTTACTTTGTTGCAGCTGCATTTTGCTCTTGAGGGGTCAATTCTACGGGTGACGATAGCCAGCCCAGCGCAAACTCGAGTCGAAGAAAGCGGGGTAGTGCGTCGACCAATCCATGTCATCTGGGGTTTGCGGACTACACAGTAAGCCGCCTTCTGAGCACTGACTAAGTGAAGGTGTCATTGTGAGAGAGCGGGTTGCAGTGGGCTCTCTGACGGAAGTAGCGCTTCAGGGGACGGTGGTTTTCCTTCACCTCTTTCTCGGTGGGCTCCATTTTTGCCTGCGATGAACTCCCGCGGGGAACCGAATGGAGTCGTTTTTTGGAATCAGTACACGTCAAGATTGTCTGAACCCTTTCATGTGCTGTTGCTGTAGAAAGAAAAAGGATCTCGAGGTGAAGTTCTCTGGACGTCACTGCACCGATCCTCTGTGTCTAGTGCTATTCGCCGCCGCTTGGTTCGTTTCCATTATCGTCCTGATCGCTGCACATAGAACGGCGGATATGGCTTCGTAGGGGTTGGAAAGCGAATGGACGGTAGTCTGTCAAATGGCCGCGACTACAACGGCAACGTGTGCGGCAGCCAGACCAATCCGCCAGGATCGGTTGTTTTGAACTGTCCCACGGGAGTCTGCGACCAGGTGTACTATCCGCGTCTCACGGAAGACGTTTCTATTTCTCTGGCCTTCGTAGATCATTCCGTTGCGTTTGACCGTAGAATACGTCCTTCTCCATGTTTGGCATCTGCCTTCCCTCCTGTCCGTCGGCTCGGGACGTTGTGTGTACCTACAACTACACGGTGCTCTCCCATGGTGACTTTTACTGTAGGACAACAAGGGCCTCCCTCCCTTCGATGACGTGATTCAGTGCACGAGCGGCGCCTACCGTCTTACCCACGGCGAGCTGTGCGCCAACTGCTGGGCGGTGCCCCTCAACACCTCGAGCGTCATGTCCCTCCCCATCTCCCGCCTCATCGCTAGGAACCGCTGCGTGCCCGTGGTCACCACCGTGCGCAAGACGACGGCGCGCTGCGTGATGCCCGAGAGCCCCGCGGACCCGACGGACCCCGCCTACATCGACCCGTCGTCGCCGTCGTGCCTGGCGCAGTCGGTGGAGGAGACGGAGACGTACACGCGCGCGAGCAGCGAGGACGTGCTGACGAACGCGCTGGTGAGCGTGCAGGTGTTCGTCAACCGCTACATGAGCGACATTCGCTCCTGCTACCTGGTGCTCGCCGTCGGCGTGGCGGTCTCCTTCGTCCTGGGCTTCGTCTTCCTGGTAATGGATAAAACACTCGTTGAGCGTAGCTGCTGCTGAAGACGTGCTCCAAGTTCGTGATCTGGTGCACCATCGTGCTGGGGCTGCTGCTCTGCGTGCTGGTGACGCTGCTCTGTTTCCAGCAGGCGCAGCTGCTGCCCGTGAACCAGTGGTTCAACTTCCTCGTCTCCACCGGCGACGAGTACTTCCACTGGGGCAACCTCACCTTCGAGAACATCGTGGAGAACGTGCGCGCGCCGTGTCGCTCTGATCCATAGCTGCCCGACTATCTCGCTTCCAACGACCGCACGGTGGTGTACTGGGAGATCGCGGCGTACGTGATGGCGGCGTTCACGCTGGTGCTGCTGTTCGTGGTGATCGCCATGGGCCACTCCGTCAACGTGTCCGTGGAGCAGATGAAGAAGGCCACCATCGTGCTGGCCCGCACGCCCTCCATCCTGCTGTAGCCGCGCTGTGGCTGAGTCACGCGTAGTGTGCCGATGGTGGTGACGGTGGTGAACGTGGTGCTGTTCTGCTTCTTCGCGTGGGCGTACTCGCTGACGCTGTCCTCCTCGCTCTCGCTCTCCGATTACACCGACGAGGTGCTGCGCAGCATCGGCGCCGTGGTCTGTGCGTGTGCGTGGGGGGACTGACGCACAGCGAAGAACGACACGGCGATGCTGTGCGAGGACCCTGAGACCATGACCAACTGCACCTTCATCTCGCGCGCCATTGAGAAGGGCGCGCCGTCCGACGTGGTGCTGGGCTTCTGGCATCTCTTCATGTTCCTGTGGTCGTCGGGGCTGGTGAACGCCATCGGCGTTATGGCAGTGGCGGGCACGGTGGGCAAGTGGTACTTCAAGAAGGAGGACGTGGGTGACGGCACGGCTGCTGAGGCGTAGGAGCGCATCAGCATCACGACGCTGTCGCAGGCGCTGCTGTGCGCGGTGGGCTACCACCTGGGCAGTGCGGCGTACGGCGCGCTGCTGATCAGCCTGATCCAGCTGGCGCGCGCGGTGATGCTGTGAGCGATGGGGGACCGAGTGAGGCGCAGGTACATCGACAACCGCTTCAAGAAGAGCCAGTCGGGCAACCCGCTGGTGAAGTGCGGCATGAAGTGTTGCCACTGCTGCCTGCTGTGCCTGGAGAAGTGCATGAAGTACATCTCGCGCAACGCCTACATCCTCGTGATCATGCGCGGCTCCAACTTCTTCAAGTCCTCCGTGGAGTCCTTCTCACTCCTCGCCTCCAACATCGGCGCCGTCACCGTGCTCAAGTCCGTCTCGACGCTCTTCATCTGGATGGGTAAGGTCGCCAACATCGTCATGTCCCCGTCGCCGCGCCGCCTCATGCGTAGCTCCACGCTCGTCGTGCAGGTCATGATCCGCTTCTGCCCCGACTGGATCACGCACCCGATCGTCAGCTTCGTCGGACCCACCGTCGTCATCGTCATTCTGAGCTATCTCGTCTCCACCATCTTCATTCAGGTCTTCGTCATTGCCGTCGACACCACCATGCTCTGCTACTGCGAGGACCTCAAGAAGAACGGCACCGACGGCATGGATAAGAAGGCTGCCCAGGCTGCCCAGTCTGCCCAGACGACGCCTGACGCTGCGCCGGCGGAGACTGCGGCCCCTGCGGAAACAACGGCGGCCGCTCCTGCCGAGGGTGCGCAGTAAGCGAGTAGTTCGTATCCTGTTTGATGAAACGCAATAATCCATGTCCAAAGATCGCTTTATCATTCTCCGCTCCTACTTGGATTCGCGCAGCACTGCCAATGTGTCCCTCTTCGAAGTGGCTCCGTTTGGAGGGGATCATTCCGTAGACCCACCTGAATGAGTTGGGAATACGCTACGAGGAGATTGAAGGGACGGAGCCAAACAACCATGACATCCGCAACGACCTATTTCGCCTGGCCGGTGAATCTGCGAACGGACTGTGATCTTTAGAAATGAAGGGCGGGAGCAGGGAGTATCCACTCTTCTTCATCCTCCGCTCTCCCGACACCATCGAGTTCGTTGGTAACTGGAATACTGTCCAGAAGCTGATGGACGCCAACAACAACCCACCGTCTTATCTGAAGCAGCACCCCGATATCATGACCGTTAGCCGCCTGTTTTTCAAGGAGGCGTAACTATCGCTATTTGTATTGTTTTCTTCACGAACGTGGAAAGTGGAATGGGATTCCCGGATTTGGAGCAACCATCATGAGATGACCCGAATCGCAGGGATTGTGGATCCCGTTTGTGATTGTATACTTCATGTGAGGAGGAATCCATTAGTGGGTGATAAAGGGAGAGGTGCGGAAATCGCGGAATCCAAGCTGGATTCAAATCAACTCAATAGAATCAGCATTGACATGCTTCTACTTCCACATCTCAAACAAAGAAAGCACATGATGACGCATTCAGCCACACTTCCTTCCATCGTCACCCACGCACCCTTATCTCACGATACCACACACAGACTCCCAGAATGGCGAGAAGACACTCACATGAAAAGCAGAAACGTAGAAACTTACCCCGATTCTACCATTCTTTGTGGGAGAAACGGGAGTATTCACGATGTCTCCGTCTGGGTCGAGCATAATACTGAGGCTCAACACGAGCAATCAAAATAAAGTAGACCGCTCGTTCGTGGTTGTCATCGTAGTACAAAGAGTTTAAAAGACTGTTCTCGAAATATAACATTGATCTCGACGTATCGCACGTGGATCCGTGGAAGAAAAATGATGTGTAGCGTGATGTCCGCGAGATTGTCTCGGATCCTTTATCCGTTTCAATTCACAAGGCATCGCAGTTGGGAGAGTACGTGATTACGGAAGATACCTCCCTTGATATTGAGGGGGAAAAGGTGGGGATTAACGTAAAATGGATGATGGACTCCCTGCCCAAGTTCGTGGGAAAGCATGCAAACTGGAACGTGTTCCTCGCGATTCTGGTCGCTCTTCTCGCTCTTGGTTACGCGTAGATTCAGGGGCAGGTGCACATCTATCGGGGGCAGGTTCAGGGAACGATCGTGAACCCGAGGGGAGACAGCAACTTTGGGTGGGCGTAGCGTGATTCTGTGAGGAGTAGGTTCGACCCCGTTTTTCAGCCCGTCGGCGCGACGAAAACGCTTGCAGAGGACAAGCCCGATGAATACAGTGCACGCGCAAAGGCGGTTGAGAGTTTCGTGAGGGATCAGCCCTACGCGATCGTAAATCCTATCTTTGATTGGGATGGAGAGTACCAAGAGTAAACGAAATGACAATGTTCTTGTCTTTCTTGCAACAAACAGAATACAGGGTGCTAACGATTTTTGACACGTGGATGGGCTTGTCATAGGGCGGAATGATGGTGGACTTTGTTGTGTCCCGTGGCAGCGCTCTGCGCATATCTAGTCGTCAAGACGCACCCCCGAAGAAACCGTAGGCATCCGTTCCGGTTCCATAGTACTCAAGAATGTGTCTATATACGGAGTACTGCAGTTTCTTGTAGAGGGACACTGCAAGCGCATTATCCACGCGGACGAACAGATCCACAAAGAACGCGTTATCTCTATGCGGGAAAGGAATCCATAATCAGCGTACACAAGCTCGGACACGTCCTCGATGTACTTCATGAAGCGCTGACTGTAACCGATACGGCGGTATTCCGGAGCAATGGTGAGCACAGAAACGTGTCCTCTCCAATCCTTCTTTTCGGGAAGAAGGTCGCCCTCCACCTTTCCCACGCCAATGCCGACAACCTCTCCGTTCGGAGCTTCCTCCGCAAAGAACAGGTCTGACCACTTCGTCATGTACGTCAGGTAGAAATCCATCGTGAACTACGCTTCATTCCCTCGTGCTCCCCCCACAGTGTTCGTCCACTTGTCCAGATTGTAGTTCGCAACCGTGAACAAATCGTCCGTCGTGAAGAGTCTCATGAAAGAATGAATGGGCATGAGGAGTGCTCCAAGGCAAACAAGGAGTATAGTACAAACGCGGGATAAACAAACAGAGAGTATAGTACAAGCAGAACTAGTTCTCAAAGGTACGGAGGATGTCCGAATCACCTACATCTCATCTCCCTTCCGTGGAACCCACCGGCATCGATAATGGCAACAGATGACACGCCAAAGTACTTTCCGCAAGCAGTTCCCAGATCCAGGCAGTTGCCCTGATAGTGGTGAACCGTCGTCTTGGTCAGCATCGCGTAGTACTCGAGCTCCGATTTCCGAAGAGGCGAGCAGTTGTCGGCCACCAGCAGCAGTTTCGCTATACAGAGTTAGAAGGCGCGTTCTTAAGCAACAGATCACAGGCACGTACCCTTTCCAGAGCGGATGGTCTTCAGCACAGACTTGAAACCCAGCTGGAATTTGCCGCTGCGAACCACGAGCTGCAGCTTGCTGTTGATGTTGTCGGTAGACTTCTTCTACGCGGGGGTTAGAGGCCTGAAGGCGCAATGGAGACAGAGGCAGTGATTCCACAAAGAAGCAGGTCCCTACAGCAGACTTGGAGGTAGCAGACATGATAGCAGCGAGCTGAGTCGATAGCACAAAAGAATACTGTCATTCATGGAGAATGCACCTCATTGGCAGTTGCCATTCGAGCCCTGGATCGGGTTGTTTTAAAGAGAGCTCTGAACGAAAAGACTGCAATTGCATTCTACCCCAACCGCTAGCTTCTCTCTCCCATTCTTTCCCAACAAACACATGCAATGACAGTAGGACAGCAGCTCCGACGCAGTGGGGCGCTTCGAGGGGTCGTAACAGAAGATGGCTTCCAGCATGGATCGATACTCCCTGGTCGTCACAGCCTTTCTTTGGAGCATACGGAGACACGTCGCGCGGAAGGAGAGTGCTTAGGGGAATTCGGGTGATGGGCTGGATAGAGGACAAGACTAGAAGGGAGCCGTTTACCTTACTCCATACCTTCTCGGTTGCTGCGAGGAACCTGCATTTGGGCGAGATCCTCCTCGGAAGGGGTTCCTAGGACTAGGAGTCATTCGGTTGCCTTGTCGGTACTGTTTATGATGCTTAGGAGCTGGTCTGCGTCCGAATCGAGAGCGATGAAGAGGGGCGTTCCAACGAGGATTTCGACGATGACTCTTTGTGATTCCCTTTCCCTCCGCGTACCGCAACCCAGAGACCAGACGTCAATGGCGTATCCGTATCGTGTGGCCCCCATGAGCAACTCAGGCGCCCTGCGTATGAGTCCGAGAATAAGTGTGTACCGGTAGAAACGCGAAGTGACGAGCGGTGTGCTGCGATGGTTCTCGATCGAGCCGACGATCTGTTTGCTGCACCCAAAGTCGCAGAGTTTCGCTTGCATGGATGGTTTTTCCAGCAGGAGAATGTTGGACGGCTTGATGTCGCGGTGCATGATGTGAAGGGAATGCAGATAGGCCACTTCTTGAAGTGAGCATGGGCAACGTCAACTACCGTTGATGATTTGAGGAATGAGGATGTCCTTCGGTAGGGAGAGGTTGTGAAGAATGTGATGGGAGAGCGTGGACCCCACATACTCGAGCACCTGTGAGTGAGCGTCACCCCGTTCGACCACGATATTGTTCCACACACTCGTCCCCTTCAGTCCTCGTCTCTCCGTGTAGAACTGCTCTTCCCATTACCCCTCCTCATCGAGTGAACCCTTCATGTTGACGAAGTACTGCCTGGTTTTGTCGTTGCAGCCCGCTAGAAGCGCCTTGTTGATAGTGCTCTCTCGGGATGCCACAATCACGCCCCCTACAGCCTGTACGGGAAAAGCGTCCACTACCCACAATGTCGTCCCGATTCACTCGGATCTGCTTCAGCGCGTACGCTTTTCCATCCGATTTGGCGCGAACGAGAAACACACTCCCAACTACATGTTCCAAACAATCACAAAAGCCAACACGTTCCACTCCCCAGCTTCCGTTCCACTCGGTACACTTCCATTTTGTGAGAGGGAATCTCCCTCCAACTGTGTCGAACAAACACTGTGCTAAATGGACTACTTTTTCTTTTTCGGATTCACCGGTTGGATTCTCTTCGGAGGAGCTACACATCAGACCATCCACGAACCCAAACCGCCCAATGGCATCTTCGACTTGATACTCTTCGCTTTGCTCATTTTGTCCTCGTCAGAGTCACTCTCCGACGAAGTGTCCCGATCCTCCATATTCTTCTCTTTCCTCCTGCGCTTTTCCCTCAGCAGTTTCTTCTTCAGCACACTCGGTGGCTCCTGCTCCTATTCATCACTTCCTCGCCCATCGACCACTCGCTTATGGGGAACGTACTTGGCTCCGAGTCCCAAACGACGTGCTCTTGCGTCGAAGACGGGCTGCTTCGGCTTTTCCTCAGTGCCGGTAGATTCGCCAAGCCACGAGTCTACGATGTCCAGCGCGTCTTGTTTCAACTCAACCTGCTTGTCGTCGCTCATGGGTGGTATTCTGCACGTCGGTGAGCAGATTGTGGAAAAGGATGGAGGTCCGAAGAAGGATGAAACGTGTTCCCTTGCTGTGGTTATTCATCGAAAAATGCACTGCCCGTGTAATGGGTGAGAGTGGCAGCATCGATGCGATTGACAAGTGTTCTTCGCGTCATCCCTTGACAAGCATCCTTCTCCACTATAATGGACTACCCGTCGTCGTGATGACTGACAGCGAAGATAGACGACGCGTTGACAGGAAGTCATATTATCATAATGCCTTGTTCCTGTACGAATACGAAGAAGACCTGCAAGAACCCCCAGTGCACCTGCGACATCTGCCAGGACTGCGGAAAGTGCACGCACCCCAACTGCCCCTGCGAGGAGTGCCAGAAGCTTGAGAAGAAGTAAGCCGCATCTCAGCTCCTCTGTTTGTTCACAAACACGCCAAATCGATAAATCACCCTATTCCATAGTCGCCTCAGCGCCCAACTCCTTCAGCTTCGCCACAAGAGCCTACACATCAGCAGAAAGGACCACCACCACCTCAGCCTCCTTCTTGGGCATGTTCTCCTTCAGCATGGCAGGAACGCTCTCCACCAGCGTCTTGCTCTCCTTCAGGCCCAGGTTCAGAATGCCTCTCACCTCTTTGATAATCTACGCCTCACGCACTTCTCAAACCACCACTTTAATCTTGTTCTTTGCGTCGAACTTCACCAGCTTCACGTTCACCGCCTTCTTCTCCTTCTTCTCCTCCTTCTTCTCGCCAGCAGCAGCACCCGCAGCAGCACCCGCAGCAGGAGCGCCAGCAGCAGGAGCAGCGCCAGCAGCAGCCATGGGCACGGCCATCACATCGGGCAGACCGAGACGCTCCTATACCTCAGGAAATTTACATTCCGCAACCTTCATCACTCGCACGAACTGGCCAACCTGCACAAAGTTGAGAGCGAGCACTTCATCAACCAGCTGCGGATGAAACCGGAGAGACAAGCCCCACCTTCAGCACCTTCTCCTCCACGGGCTGCTTGCCATTCGAGTCCACGGCCTTCGTCTGGAAAGTCGTCTCCTTGCCATCGGCGCCCTTCACGGTGGTGAAGCACTCCTCCTTCTACGCCGTCAGCACGAGCACCGTGTCCACAACCTTTGTGACTTGGGCCTCAGGCTCCTTCTTCTCCGTAGCGGCCTTGGCTTGTGTAGCCTCCTTCGCTCTCTCCTCTTTCACTTTTGCAGCGGCCTCTTTGACCTTCTTTTTAATCTCCTCTCCGTTCTGCTTCTAGGCGCATAACCAACGAAATCTCAGCTCCCACGGCCTTTGCCTCCGTCGAGAAGAAGGACTGCGCCACCGGTGCATAAACGGCCCGCGAAATGGAGGGCTGAGCGACCACACGACGAGACGCCGCTGAACTACAGATCACTTGCCGTTCGCCAAACCGCACGAAAGAATGCGTATACAGCTCTGTATCGGTTGCTTTGCGAACATTCTCTTCTACCTCTTGCGCTTAATCTGCGCAAATCGCGGTCCTTGTTGGGAGCGAAACTCCTTCTGGAAATGGCCCCGATTTTTGCCGCCGCTCTGAAAACAAACAGCTCCCTCATCCACGATATTCAAAGTACCCAGTGGCGTCGTTGCGCTTGGAGAGACTGTCGAACACGTCCTTCGCCTCCTTCGAGTTTTGATTGTACCACTTCGCCAAATCGGGATTCTTGGAGAGCTCCACACTCACCAGCTGAAGCATCTGCGCGATGCGGATCTTGTTGCCGTTACGCAGGAACAGGGTGATGAACTACGCCTCAGCCATCTCCACTTCCCTCACCATTTGCTTGAGGAGCGACTTCTCCTTATTGGCATCGTCCTCCTCGCTCCTCTCCTCCTCCTCCATGTCGAGGCTGTCCGACATGGAGTCGGACGACGAGTACGATTCCGAATCGTCGATCGGGCTGTTCGACTTCTCCTTCTTCCCGTTGTCCTCCTCCTCGTCGTCCTCGCTCTACCCCTCACACCCTACACCCGGACCCACCGCCTCGTCCACCCACTTGGAGGACTCCTCCTGCGCGTACTTCGTCTGGTCGAACACCTCGTGGTCGCTCTCGTCCGAGAACACCGCGCCGTCCACCTCCTCGTCCGACACGCCCACGCCGCCCTCCTCCATCTACGCATCATCACACCGCCTCGTGTCCACGTGAAGTTCCTTGAAGTCCGGAGCGTCGTCCGCCTCCTCGTCGTCTTCTTTGCGTTCCCGTTTGCGGCTCTTCTTCATCGACAGCTCGTCCTCCTCCCCGTCGAACCCCTTCTCCACCTGCTTGAACTGCGTCTCCACCTCCTTTCCCAGCTGCGTGCCCTTCAGCTGATTCATGATCGCCTACTCCTCAACCAATCGGCAGCGTCGCTACGTCCGTAGCGAGGTGGATCGCGTCCTTCTGCGACTCCAAACCGACGGACGTGCTCTCCTTTTCGCTCTTCCGAATGAGGTCGCTCTCGCGCTTGCAGATCACTCGGCAGTTGTACACACCCTTTATCTTCTGCACAAAGTACACGGGGTGGCTGCACTTTCCCTGGCAGGTCGGATTGCAGTTGCAGCCGCGACGAAGTGCGTCTTCGCATTACGAATCAGCCATGAATCCACAGTAATGTGTTTTGATATCGCTCTTTTCGGCCTGGATAAAGGTCCTGTTGTCATTGTTGTACACGGAGATTGTGTCGACAGTCGCCTGCTTCGTCGGCTTGTAGACGTGATTTCTATGCGATGAGAACAGAATCGAGCGGTAATGGCTACAAATAGAGATTATCGTCCTTCTCCTTCTTGAACAGCTCCGACTCCTTCTTGGACGGGAACGACCGCGGGTCCAGCATCAACACCACCTCCTCCGCCGACTTCTTCACCAACGCAAAGGGCTTGTACCTTCGGTTCTGGGTCGCAGAGGCAATGGACTCCGCGTCGGACTGCTGCGATTTCTGCATCCTTTACCACAACAAAGACGAAGGATAGATTTCTTTCTCTTTTCCGTTTTTCCAGGAGGAATCGTAGATGGTGCAACCAGTCTCCACGGAAGGCTATGACGGTAGGGAGGAGGCAAGAGCGCTCTCACTCCGTAGAAGGATGGGAAACCCCGCCAACTGTGCCCTCTTCCAGTCAGCATGTCTCTTCTCTTCGTTGCTGTCATGGATAGGAGCACGGCGAAGAACAATCGGAGGAAGGGACCTCGAGAGGAAGCGACCTGTGCAGGCGCGCGGGAAAGTGCGTGAGATGCGCCTGTATGAGCTCCGTTTGCGCGTTTCTGTGTATCGTCGTGTTTGCTCTGTACAGTCTGTTCCAAATCGCAAATTATCCCGTACTCGCACTTCGCTTCATCGTTATTCCTAGGCCAGTGGCGTAAGAACCGTTCAGGATGAGAACGGCAACGTGTACATGGAAGATGACGGAGATGGGGTGGGGCTGTCTTTCCGCATTGATCCATAGTTTGATCTGTTTGATCTGTTCGGCATGAGAGAGCACATCCAGGAAGTGCCCATTGACTTGTCTCTGGAGCAAATCTATGCTGGTTATTCGACAGAAGTTCATGACGAAATTCCATTTTACGTGTAGTATCCGCTGAGTGTGAATCGAGCGTGTCCCAGCTGCGGAGGCCAGGGAGGCCACACGCACCACTGCCCCTACTGCGGTGGCTCAGGGATGATACGAACCCCGCGCGGAATGGCCTAGTTTGTTAGTCCTTTTGGAATTCACGATCAGCTGTCCCCACTGCCAGGGCCACGGTGTCATCATGTCGGGAGTCTGCGAGATGTGCCACGGAACGGGAGTGATCGCGAAGGACTTCTCCGTCCCCATCGCCATTCCGCCCGGCGCTCCGGACAAGTGGAGCCACGTGTACAAGCTGAACGATGGCAGCAAAGTGCGGTTCCGCGTTCATCAGCTGCCTCATTCTTCTTTTGAACGACAAGACGCTGATTTGGTGATGCACATTCATCTCTCTTTGAAGGAGGTGGGAATGCGGGGAGAGTGTGAGGAATAGGCCTTGCTGGGAACGACAATACCGATTACCACCATCGACAAGCAGGAACTACAGGTTGCCATTCCTCCGTGCTCTGTGCAGCCGTTTGGAACCATTCGGAAGGCGGGGTACGGGTTACCTCGGTATGAGAAGAATGCAGTGAATGGGATTACCAATTTGTTCAAGGGAAAGCGAGGGGATCTGCTGCTTATCGTGGATATCGATTTCCCGGATGCGTTGGATGATGATCAGCGTGGTGCGATTCAGACCTTGTTTTAATGTCCTGTTTGTTTCAAATTGCACTGTCAATCAGGGCCACTACACAGTTTCACCGGGTAAAGTTGCTAGCACTGGACTTCGCTGACTGAAGTTTGACAGCTGACCCTAACTGACTTTTTCAGTCAATTTTGTTCTGGAACAATTAACAACTGATGCAGTCTAAGCGTTTGGGCCAAATTACTGGAATTGTGTCAGGTGTTCTGCCGCATTTGTTGAAGCAGGACGAGCCTTGTGGTAATGACCATCTCCCTCGCTTTAATTGTAGCCATTTGCTATGAAAGAGAGCCGAATATCAATTTGGATAGCTGCACTCATCGTTTCTGCGAAGCCTGCGTTTCTGACTTAATCAGCAATGTACGGGATCGAAAGCATGACTTTCCATTAGAAGAAAACATTCTGTCCAGTGTGTCGCACCAGTTTCTGCAGTTACGTAAGAGATGACGTACTCTTCACTCTCACTGTGTTTTATGTGTAGCAGTACCTGTTCTTCATCATGGACGTTATTCAGGGAGATTCATCTGTACTGCTTGGGAAAACACGACTCATCAGTAGACGACCATACAGAGGATTCGAAAGTACAAGCTCTTTTCTAGGGTCCGTGTTTGGGATCATGTGTAACGATTAGAGTGCTCAACGGTTGTGTATTCTCTTTGCTAGCCTGATTCATGCCTCGGATAGTGTTTGTGCTGAGTCGAACTGTCATGGATAGGTGTACAATATTACTATAAATGCTATTGCTAACTATAATCCTACGGTCCGGTATGGAGAGCGGGAATCATCCCTAGGAGTTGCTAGAGATGTTGGACCAGATCACTAATGAGAATGAGCTGATGGAGGACCGCGACCTGGTCCAATTCGTGAATGTGAAGGCCAAGGTGATCGAGAGAGACCACGTCTTCTACATCGGGTCCTTTTCGGAAGACCTGTCCTTCAGCGAGCACGCAACCGCCCACTACCCCAACGGCATTTCCATCACCGGTCGCTTCGAGGACCACCAGCCCGCGGGTCCCTGCGAGATCGTCTTCGGCGCCACGGGCATCACCGAGACCGTGCTATTCAGCAAGGGCCACCGGACCGGCAAGGCGACCGTGACCTACCCCAGCGGTCTGGCGGTCGAGAAGACGCTGACGGACTTCACGCCGTTCCTCTTCCAGTCCGTCATCCCCTACGGCCGCAACTTCTACAACCACAGCGTCCTCGCCTTCCCCTGCGGCACGCCCACCGTGCACGCCATCTCGCGCGGCGCGGCGACCTTCCCCGCGGGCGGGAACCTGAGCTGGCTGCTGCGGTACTTCGACACGCAGCAGTCCGCCATGAACGTGAACCTGTCCGCGGCGGAGCTCCTCAGCCTGGGCGACCACCTGCCGCGCTGCATCCGCGAGCACCAGAGGCTAAGGGTGGTGTGTGCGGGCTCGAAAGGTGCTGAAGGTGAGAAGAATGAGAATGGAATGGACTGTGAGAAGAAGGAGAATGGAGTGGAGTGTGATAAGAATGATGGAATGGACTGTGAGAAGAATGATGGAATGGAGTATGAGAAGGAGAATGAAATGCAATATGAGAAGAAAGAGAATAATGGAATGGGTTGTGAGAAGGAGAATGCAATGGAGTGTGAGACATCGCCGGGCAGCTCAGAGAGAGACTCGCCGCAACTGGATCCGCACGAGCGCGCCGCAGCGCCGATGACAGAGGAGGACTTCTTGGCCTCTTCCGACTTCTACCGCGTGACGAGCGCCACACTCTGCTGGGACCACGTGATCGCGCGCAACCGCCTCAACTACTCGCTGCCCGAGATCCCCTCTCTGCACAGCATCAACCGCACCCTCGTCAAGTCCATCGCGCGCTGTCGCAGTCCCGTGAGCCTCACGCCCAAGCAGAAGGAGGTGTGCAGAGTGGTGATGGACGTGCTCGACTACGCTCAAGACTTCGACGACCTCACGCTGGTGGCGTGGGCGGAGGAGGCGCTGGACCTGGGTGGCCACACGCTGTTCGCCAAGCTGCGGACGCTGACGCTGAAGAGTGGGCGTCGGGCGGATGACTGATGCGTAGCCTGCTTCCTGCTGAAGCAAGTGAAGTTCGCCGCGCTGCCGAAGCTGCACACACTGGTTCTGCGAGGTGCTGGCGCTGGCGTTGTGTGAGTCATAGAGGTCGAGGTGGCCTCGCTGGAGATCGCAGAGCCGCTGCCGAGCTGCACCACCTGTCTCATCGAGAGTGCGTCTGTCCTACAAGGATCACCCCTAGACTGCGCCTCGCTCGCTTCCGTCACCGTCGCCGCTGGCTGTCTCCCCAAGTGCTGTCATCTCACCGTGACCCGTTGTCGCACCACGGCGGAATCACTCCTAGACTGCGCGAATCTCGCCACACTCACTCTGGCCGACGACAACATGACGGGCACCGCGCAGGGCAGTCTGGAACTCAACGACCTGAACAGGCTGGCCGTCATCCACGTGGGCCAGCGCGCCTGCACCTGCGTGGAGCGTCTGGAGCTGCGTGGGTGTCCGCGCGGCGCGTCACGCCTAGGCATTCCCTCGCTGCGCGAGTTCGCCGTGGGCGCTGGCTCCTTCGCCAACACCTCAATGCTGTCTCTGACCTGTGGGTGCCATCAAACCGTGTCACACGCAGATTTGCCTGCACTGGCTTCCTTCCGCGTCGAGGACAAGGCCTTCTCCAACACCTCGCTCGCCGTGTTCTGTACGCCCGTCTCCCTCGCCTCACTCACAGACCCGCTGACGCAGCTGGCCGAGTTCTCCGTCGGCCAGCAATGCTTCACCAACACCACACTCCTCCTCCCCATGAGTACGCCCCACGCCTCCGCCTCACGTGCAGAGTTCCCCAGCGTCACCTCCTTCGTCGTCGGCGATCACTCCTTCGAGAACGCGCGTCTCGGACCCTTCTGTGGCTCCGTCCTCGAGCCGCCCGACGCCGTGCCGCCTCCCGCCCCGTCCGCCGTTGAGCCAGCGAGTGCAATCACCGCTCCCGAAGCAACAGCAAATGCCACAGGCCTCACAGACACTACAAAACCTGCAGGGACGGGGCGGCTGAGCGAGGAGGAGGCGACGGCGGTGGTGAGCAACCCGCTGAGGAGGCTGCGAGAGCTGCGCATCGGCGAGGGCTGCTTCTTCTGCACCGTGGTTCTCTTCGTCCACAGTACGCCCGCGCCGTGTGACTGAGCACTAGACCTGCCCGCGCTCGAGACCGTGACGCTCGGCAAGGGCTCCTTCCACGACGCTGTCACCCTCAACCTGTCGTGTAGGCATGGCGGGGGCGTTTCATCGTAGTTCTTCCGGAACTGAAGCACGTGTGTTGCGATTTTTCCGAGAACTTCTCGTTGGCGATGTTCCGTGTCTTCAGTGAGCGTTGTGGGGTGCTGTGATGCGTAGGAGTTCCTAAGCTTCAATACTTGAGTGACATTAATGGCAATCGAACGAAGACCTTTGAATTCCCCGCACTAGTTACCTTCCTTTATAGATGTCGGAGTGCGATTAAGGAATCACCCCTAGATGTTTCTCCCAGTCTGGTCGAGCAGGCGCGAAGAGAAAGAGTAATCACCAACAAGCATCCCAATTCGTTCTTCCAGGACAATGAATACAAGGGTCACTGTATACATGAGATGAACGACATCACGAATGACTACCTAAAGAAGCAGAAGAGCGACTATGCCCCAAACCCTTAACCCTTTCTCTTTTCTCCGTGCCGTGTACTATTCGTATTCTCCCTGTTTGTTGCACCCTCTTTCTTCCGCTGCGTTCTCTTCCTTTCTCCTTCCCCTCATCCACCCTCACTCTCATAAGTGCACCCCAAAGCAAACAAGCAAGCCCGTCTAGCTCAGTCGGTAGAGCGCCAGGCTCTTAACCT
>ERZ827156.2364-NODE-2364-length-19644-cov-5.138241_pt1 | contig 19644 bp, 30 predicted proteins | sample MGYA00519919_ERZ827156 | MGnify/ENA primary metagenome ERZ827156 (study PRJEB31778, sample SAMEA3449269) | human gut metagenome | biome: human gut; feature: human-associated habitat; material: faeces | place: United Kingdom | collected 2010/2012 ...
TGAAGGCGGTGGGCTCTGTGGTCCAGAACGGCGACGCGCTGGGCTACATGAAGATCGACGACCTGTCGAAGGTGAAGAAGGCGGAGCGCTTCACCTCCGCCCTTCCAAAGGAGGAGAGCGCTGACGAGACAGCCCATCCCCAGTTTACCATCGCCAATGCCCTCACGATTCTGCACTCGTTCCTGAGCGGCTATTGGATCGCGGAGGGGCAGGCGCGCCGGTGTCTCAACTCCATCCTCACCGCCACGCAGGACGCCTCGCTCCCCTTCTACGAGTATATGGATGTCCTCTCCACCATGGAGTCCGTTCTTCCCGAGGATCTCAAACAGCAGCTGAACGACGTGCTCTTTGCTGAGAGTGGAGCTGCTGTGGAGAACAAGACAGAAGAGCAGGTAGTAGAGAGCGTGTTGGGAGCGGAGGAGGCGCAGCCCTTCAGCCAGCAATTCCCCGCGAGGCGGATTCGTCAGGTACTCACCGAGTACCTCCTGCGCAGCGCAAACCGGCTGCAGCTGCAGAAGGAGATGGAGCCGCTCTTCGCCGTGACGGCCAAGTATCGCGACGGACTGCTCGGATACCGCGCTTCGCTTCTCTTCGAGCTCCTCGACGGCTTCATCGCCTCGCAGCGCACCTATGCCACGCTGCATAGCAACAGCGAGTCGCAGCGGAGCAGTGACAGCTACGGTGAGCAGATCTGGCAGAGCGAGTTCAGCCACCAACACCTGGCGGCACAGGCCGCGCTCATGGCCTACGTGCTCAGCCTCCTGGCACCTCTCGTGACCTCGATGGAGGAGGACGCGCGGTTTGCCGAGGCGCTGCAGACGCTGGCGTCCCTGCCCGACCCGGATGCCTTCCTCAGCGAGCTGACGCTGGAGGCGCGCCAGCTCCAGCTCCAGCGCAAGCTGCCCTCCCAGGAGGAGGAGCTGAACGAGCTGCGCGCCGCGCTGAAGGGCATCGCCGCTGCAGAAGGACAGGACCGAGAGAACGCGTTCGCCCGCTTCATCGGCAAGGGAGGAGACATCCAACAGCCCCTTCTGGCCGTCCTCGCTGACCGAGATGTGGAACTCAGCGAGCTGGCGCTGGAGTGCTACCTGCGCAAGGTCTACCAGCCCTACGTGCTGCTCGCCGTTGACAGGTGCGCACTGGACGGCTTCCTCGCCCTGTCCTTCCAGTTCGCCGCCGAGCTGTCGGAGCTCCCGACGGGCATCCGTCCCTCCGAATCGGCTCTGGAGTGTTCCTCGGAGGCCAACTCGCCCTGTCCCTCGCCGCCGGCTCTGGAGAGCGAGGACGAGTCTCTCGACACGGTCAGCGGCGTGATCCTCTGCACACACGCCGTGAAGGAAGTGGCATCTGCTCTGTCTTGTGTCCTTGCCCACTGGACGGCTTCCAGCGATAGTGTTCAAAAGCGCGTGCTTCACATCATTCTGAGCGAGGCTCCCGACGCTCCCTGCGCAGAACTGATTGCCCGCTACCAAATCATCCTAAACCCCTTCAAGAGTCAGCTGGAGGCGGCGTGCGTTTCCCGCGTCACCGTCTCCCAGCCCTCCGCCGCGTCGCACTCCTCCTTCTGGGACCTGCCCTTCTCCGTCACCTTCCGACAGCGCTTCGACTACAGGGAGGACGCGCTGGTCCGCTTCGTGGAGCCCCCGCTCGCCTACCACCTGGAGCTGGGCCGGCTGCGCAACTTCAACATCCGCCTGGTGCCCATTCCCAACCGCTCCATCCACCTCTACGAGGCGACGCCCAAGGAGCCGGTGGTGATCCGCCGCTCGCCGTTGCCGCCGCGTCGCCGCTTCTTCGTGCGGGCCGTGTGCTCCACGATGGACTCGTGGCAGACCAGCAGCGTCACGGACACCTACCCCTCGGCCGAGAAGGCGCTGGTGGAGGCGCTGGGCGCGCTGGAGATGGGCGTCAGCGAGGCGCGCGCCAAGGGGCTGGAGAGCTCTGTCGCGGGCAGCCACATCTTCCTGAACATTCTGGCGCCGACGGCCATGGACCCGGACCTCATCGAGCAGATCATGAAGCGGCTCTACCAGCGCTACGTGAAGCGCATCGCCTCGCTCCACGTCACGCAGGTGGAGATGCGCCTGCTGCCGGTACTGGCGGAGGGGTCGCAGCCCATCCCCATCCGCATGGTGGGCTCGGACCCCACGGGCATGGCGCTGCGCATCGACACCTACGTGGAGACGAAGGACCCCTTCTCCGGCTCCGTCATCTTCACCTCCATCAACGGCCACATCACCGAGAACGCGGGGGAGTGGGACGGGCACTCGGTGAACACGGCGTACCCCGTGCTGGAGTACCTGGAGCGGGAGCGCGCCTACGCGCAGCGGACGAGTCGGACGCTGTACTGCTACGACTTCCTTGAGCTGATTCAGCGCGCACTGCTGAAGCGCTGGAAGACGTACATGAAGACGATGGGCGTGCTGCACGCGGTGATGCCGCCCTCCGTGATGAAGGTGCGCGAGCTGGAATTAGTAGAGAACGGGAAGGGCGAGCCATGCGAGCTGCGCGAGGTGTCGCGTCCACCTGGCCGGAACAGGATCGGCATGGTGGCGTGGCAGATTACGCTCTTCACTCCGACCTACCCCACGGAGGGGCGGGAGGTGATGGTGATCGCGAACGACATCACCTTCAAGGCGGGCTCCTTCGGCACGCAGGAGGACCTGTTCTTCGACCTCGTCAGCAAGCGCGCCCGCCGTCTGGGCATTCCCCGCGTGTTCTTCGCCGCCAACAGTGGCGCGCGCATCGGGCTGGCGGAGGAGGTGAAGGAGGTGTTCCGCGTGAAGTGGCGCGAGGCTGGCAACCCGCAGAGCGGCGTGGACTTCTTGTATCTCACCGAGCCGGACTACGAGCGCGTGAAGGACGCGGTGAAGGCTCACCCCGTGGAAGTGGAGGGGCGTCGCGTGTACCGCATCGAGGCGATCGTGGGACGAGAGAGCGACCTGGGCGTGGAGAACCTGGCGGGCAGCGCGCTGATCGCCGGCGAGACCTCGCGCGCCTACAACGACGTCGTAACGCTGACCGTCGTCTCGGGACGCTCCGTGGGAATCGGTGCGTATCTGGTGCGCCTCGGGCAGCGGACCATCCAGAAGGCTGCAAATGCGTCCATCCTCCTGACGGGCTACGAGGCGCTGAACAACCTCATGGGCAAGAACGTGTACACGTCGAACGACCAGCTCGGCGGGCCGAACATCATGTGTCCCAACGGCGTGACGCACCTGCGCGTGGACAACGACTACGAGGCGGTGGACGCCATGATGCGCTGGCTCTCCTTCATTCCCCGCACGCGACACGCCGAGCTGCTGCCCCAGCCTCTAAGTCCCGCGGTGGACGTGGTGGACCGGCCCGTGACCGTGCGCGTCTCGCTGGAGCCCTACGACGTGCGGCGCCTGCTCTGCGGCGCGGAGGAGGACGGGCAGTGGCAGTCCGGGCTGTTTGACCGCGGCAGCTTCATGGAGGTCCTCGCGGACTGGGCGCGGACGGTGGTGACGGGCCGGGCGCGGCTGGGAGGCATTCCGGTGGGCGTGATCGCCACGGAGAGCCGGACCATGGAGAGCGTGACGCCCGCCGACCCGGCGATGCCGCAGAGCGAGAAGGTGGTGGTGCAGCAGGCGGGCGGCGTGTGGTACCCCGACTCGGCGTTCAAGACGGCGCAGGCGATCCAGGACATCAACCAAGAGGGCCTGCCGCTGTTCATCGTTGCCAACTGGCGCGGCTTCTCCGGCGGCGCGCGCGACATGTTCCGCGAGGTGCTCAAGTTCGGCGCGTACATCGTGGACCAGCTCGTGGCCTTCCAGCAGCCCGTCTTCGTGTACATCCCGGCCTTCGCCGAGCTGCGCGGCGGCGCATTCGTGGTGGTGGACCCGCACATCAACGAGGAGGTGATGGAGATGTACGCCGACTCGCGCGCCCGCGCCGGCGTGCTGGAGCCGGCGGGCGTGGTGAGCATCAAGTTCCGAGAGGGCGACCGGCGCAAGGCGATGCGGCGGAACGACGCGCTGCTGCAGCAACTGGCGGAGAGGGACGGGGAGAACCGGCAGCGGGAGAAGGACGAGCGCGACGCGGTGGAGAGCCGGCAGCGGGAGCTGGAGACGGCCTACCGGCAGGTGGCGGAGGTCTTCGCGGACCTGCACGACGGCGCGGAGCGTATGAAGGCGGTGGGGGTGATCCGGCAGATCGTGGACGTGGAGCAGTCCCGCCGCTTCTTCTACTGGCGGCTGCGCAGGCGGCTGCTGGAGCGGACGATCGAGAAGGAGATCATGGAGGCTTCGGGTATGGATCGGCGGACAGCCCATGCAACGCTGCTGAAGTGGTTTGAGCAGTATAGTATCGCCCAAACGGTGGAGGAGACAGCGGATCAAAGGATGCTGGAGTGGATGACCCAGGAGCGTGAGAGCTTTATCGCCTCCCAGATTGACACACTGAACCGCGCGTCGATTCGCGAGGAGGTGAAGAGGCTTGGTGCGAAGCGTCCGGACGCCGTGGTGGAGGGAGTGCATGCCATGCTGGATGCCCTCGCACCCGAAGACAAGGCACGTATACTCGCCTCACTTACAGCAAGTCATACAGAGTCATAGAGTTCATCAACGTGTAGATAGGGCTTGTTTGTTGAAGAAACAGCGACAAATCATCTTGAACTCCGTAGGGTCGGCACTTTCATCCCCCGCGAAGCTGGACAGCTGCCCCGCCTCGCGCACGGCGCGGTGCCGCTCGAGCTCCGGCGGGATGCTCTGCTTCGTCTTCCGCAAAAACTCCACCAGCTCCGGGAAGAGCGCGCTGTCCGCCTCCGTCACCAGTGAGATGGCCAGACCCGACGCACCCGCACGGCCCGTGCGACCAATACGGTGGATGTAGTACTCGATCGAGGACGGCATGTCGTAGTTCACCACCAGCTTCACCTACGCCTCACGCCCGCGCGCCTCGCCCACGCCCTTGATGTCCAGGCCGCGCGCCGCCACGTTCGTCGCCACCAGCACGTCGTACACGCCGCCGCGGAAATCCTCCAGCGCCTTCTCGCGCTGCTCCTGCGACAGCCCGGAGCGCAGCGCCACGCACCGCACGCGCTGGTCGTGCAGAGCACGTGCCACTGCGTCCACCGTCTCCTTCTTGTTGCAGAACACGATGGCCGGCAGCTCGTTGTTGCGGATCACCTATCCATCACGCCTCCCCTTCAGACCCGACCTTCTGGAGCATCGCCGGCTTCTGGTTCTCGCGGATCATGTTGATGATCTGTTTGATCTCCACCTCGTTCGCCGCCGTGCTCGTGCCGATCGTCACTTGCACCGCGCAGCGCATGTACCGCTTCGCCAGCGCCTCCACCTTCGGCGCCATCGTCGCCGAGAACATGATGGTCGTGCGGTACTTACTCGTCAGACTCTCCGTCGCCTCCGCCTCCTTCTCCACTTCCTCCTCCTCCTCCGACTTCATCAGCGAGCCCATCGCGCCCATCACCGTGTTCACGTCCTGCTCGAAGCCCTCGTCGATCATGCGGTCCGCCTCGTCCAGCACGATGTAGTTCGTCTGGTTCAGCACCACCAGGTGGTTGCGCAGCAGGTCCAGCAAACGGCCCGGCGTCGCGATCAGCACGTCGCACCCGTTGGTTGTCAGCGACGCCTGCTGCGTCGCGCTCTCGCCGCCCACCACACACACTGCCGTCATCGCACCGCTGCGCTCCTTCGTCAGCCGCTCGTCGTAGCAGTACCGTCCCAGCGACACCGTCTCCGCGTGAATCTGCCGCGCCAGCTCGCGCGTCGGCGCCATCACGATCGCCAACGGGCCCTCCTCGCGCGTGCGGATTCGGTTCTCCACCGGCGCCGTGAGAATGTATTGCAACATCGGCACCACGAACGCGCAAGTCTTGCCGCTGCCCGTCTTGGCAATGCCGATCATGTCCATGCCCTTCAGCTCGATCGGGATCGCCTGCCGCTGAATCGGTGTCGGCTCCTTGTAGCTACGCCTCATCCTCCCTCACCACACGCACCCCAATTCTTCGACCGCACGCAGGATGGCGGGGTGGATCGGCGCCTCCCTCCAGAAGCGCAGCGGGTTCACAGCACGCGCGCCCTGTACCTTGATCTCGAAGTCCTCGCGCATGATACGCCAGTCGCGTTGGGTCATGGCGGACAGCTCCTTCTCGTACCACTCGCTGCCGCGCCCGCTGCTCTCCTTCTTCTCCGCGCGCTCCTCCTTCTCCAGCGCCTTCTCGCGGATCGACCGCAGCAGCTGCTCGTTCAGCCGGTTCTCCTCGGCGGAGGACGGCACGGCCGCGTTCTTCACCGCCTCCTGCCGGATCGCCAGTAGCGACTCCATGTACTGGCTGTCCTTGCGCTGCTTGCACATGTCCACGCCCGCCACGTAGCCCTTGCCGAAGCCGAGATGCACCTTGTTGCGGTACATGTACACGGGATTCAGCGTCTCGCTCGTATCGTCCTCATTCTTCCACTCCATCAGGAATGTCGGCTCGCGCTTCTTCTTCGTCTTCTCGGCCGTCTCCGTTTCCTTGGCGCTCGTGTCCTCCCCGATGAACTGTCGCCGGATTCCCTCTCGAATGGCTCTCGTGTATTCGTCTTCTCTACCCGTGAGCAGGCGCAGGAAGCAGCACGAAGTGCCTTTGGACTGTGATTTGTTCTTTTTCTGCGCCGCCTCCTCTTCGCGTCTCCGCTTCCTCTCCGCTTCCTCCTCACGACTGAACTCGTAGGGGCGACGCATCGTTTGCAGGCGTTTCGTCTACACTGACAACTCTGAAGAATGCAAACCTCTGCTTCCGCCTTCTTCTTCTTTTCCTCCTCCTGACGCATCTTCTCGCGCTGCGCTCTGGGAATGTACGTCAGCTTGCGCGGAGCGTCATTCTACGGAAAATGAAGCTCTCAGTATCTACTTTCTTCGCTGCAGCCGAGTTCAGGGCCTTTCCGTCCTTGCCGGCGATTTCCATCAGCACCGGATTCACTTCCTTCTTCTCGCTCTTCCTCTCCGCCATTTCCGCGATCTTCGCCATTCGTGCAGCAAGCTACATGTGACTCGAGGCCAGCTTGGCAACCATGCGCTCCTCCTCCGTCATCTTGCTCTCCATTTCTCGCCGGAGCACGTCCTCCGACACCTCTCTCTGTGAAACAGGATTCATCCGAGAAACAAGAGGTTTTTGGCATTTTCAAATCCGACCTTCCCATAGCCTCCCATATTGTATGATAGCAAACACAGAAAATGACTACTCCTCCTTAAACACGAAACGCTCCTTGTCCACGTAGTGGTTCTCCTTAATCGCGTTGGCAATCAGCGGAGCCACAGAGATGACGTGGAGCTTGTTGCAGCGATCAATCTTCTCCTGCGGCACGGGCACCGTGTCCAGAATCATCAGCTCCTCCAGCTGGCTGATCTGGATGGTCTCGGGCGCCTGGTTCATCAGAATGCCTATGCATCACATCCTCCTCCCTCACGCACCGTGCGAGGCCAGACCGATGACGTGGTTGGCGCCCTTGGACTTGACGAAGTTCGCCCAGCGAGACATGGTCTTGCCGGAGCTCACGGCGAAGTCCACGATGATCACATCGCAGTTCTTCAGCGACTCGGGATTGCGCATGTCGTTCTCCTCCCAGTTCTCCTCGCCGCCCAGGATCTGCGTCACGTACTCGCCCTCCATCGCGCGGATGTCCAGGTCCTTGTAGTACGCCGCCAGCTGTTTCTTCACCTCCGCCGCGCGCGGCAGGTCCTTCGGGTGCGGAGTCAACACCACCACCTTGCGCGAAGGGTCGATCTTGTCCTTCAGCGACTCGAAGATCAGCTGCGACGCGTCCAGCTCCTCCACCGGCGTGCGGTTCGAGAAGATGCCGCCGTCCAGCTTGCCCAGCTTCGTGTTGCTCTCCATGTCCACCAGCATCACATAGTCCACGCCCACCACCTCCAGCATCTTCGCCACCTCCGCCGCGCTGCTGAACGCGAAGGACGTGTTCTCCGGCAGACCGTTCACGCGCTGCGTGTTCTGGCGGTAGCTGAAGAACGGGATGATGCTCGTCACGCGCTTCGCAGACGCGCGGCGCACCGCGCTGATCATGAACACCAGCTCCAGCAGGTTGTCGTTCGTCGGCGCGCACAGCGACTGCAACTACCCTGAATCCCCACGCCCTCCGCTACGATGTAGCAGTCCTTGCCGCGGACGCTCTCCTTCATCTGGACCGAGATCTCTCCGTCGTTAAAGTGACTCACAGCGCAATCAGAGACACGGGTTCCTACCCATCACTTAAGACATAGAAAAGGACCCAGACACTTCGCCACGCCCTCGGCGAGCGGTCTGTTGCTGTTGCCGGAGATGATCTTCAGCTCGTGGCAGCCCGGCACGAAATGGTGCTGAACCGTGCAGGGATGCAGGCTGGCGTCACTATTCATGATCAGTCATTTGTACAGCTACTTGCAAGGACAGTTGGGGTCCGTGCAGGGAATGCCCAGAGGCTCCTTATCCTAGAGTCAAGGATCCAATTCCAAATGCCTACCTCCACGGCGAAGAGGCGATTTCCGTAGAGCAGCGCAGCACCGCAGCCCAGGCCAGCCGCAACGGCGCAGCCAATCTGGAAGGGGGAAGCTATGTGTGAAATGAGTGGGCGATGGGTACAGGAAGCAGCGCCAGTGGAATAAGAGCGAGAGCTCTGTCCGAACACCTTGCTCAACCCGTACGCCGAACGAGACAGTCTGGAGAACTGCTTGGCAACGTGCATGTTGCTGGAAGAAGCGATTCTGGAAAACATGGCAACTCAATCAATCTTGAGAAGGTGGAAAGGGAGGACCCTAAAGAATTGGGGCACTTTTCGTTCAAACATCCCATTTTCGATGGATTGGGTGCAGTCTGATTTCGGATGTGGTGTTCTCTTTGTAGTTGTGGGGAATGAATTCGAAGAAGGGTGCAGAGTCCAGTGAAATGTGTATTTGGATGGTTTTGAGAATGAGCGCATTTGGATGTGATGCGTGTGTCATTAGATAGAGGGGAGTAGAAATAATGAAAAGGGATTAACACAGACATTACACAGAAATGCCGCTCACATCTTTCACACGCCTTTCTTTCCCTTATTCACTCATAAAACACGAATTCACTGAAGGAGAATCTGTTTTGCACCCTCCCCTCCCCTTCGTAAAGCAACAATCATTTCTCCCCCACACCAAAACGCCAAAAGAAGAATTGTGTGCGCGGTTTCCACGAGTTTCTCCCTTTAGGAAAGTGTTTTCTCGATGGCAAATACGAAGAAGGCGAGCGGAAAGACCGGAGTGTTTCCGAAAATGGCCATGTGCGCCGTCGCCGTTGCCTCGTTTATGGATTCCTTCTGCATGCAGATTATCGTCCCCAATCTCCCCTTCGCTGTGAAGAAATGGTTCCCCGCCGTAGGGCCGTGAAGGCAGGTTCACAAACAGATCAATGACACGCAAGTGGGTTACTACTACGGCTACATCGTTTCTGCCTACTCCCTCGGCGGTGTCTTTGGTGCCCTGTTCTGGGGGTGGTTCGCCGACTCGTTTGGAAGGAAGACGTCCATCTCCTCATGTTTGTTCTGTTGCTATAGTCATCGGGAATGAAGAATAGGCCAGATGATTCTGGCCGTTGTGTTCGGTCTTGCACCCAACTTCTACATCGCTCTCGTGATTCGCACCCTCTGGGGTTTCACCAACGGCAATCTTGGCGTGCTCAAGACGTACGTCAGCGAGGTGTGCTCCGAGGACATGCAGTCCCTTGGTTTCAGTATTATCGTCACCATGGGTGGCATTGCCAAGTCGGTGCTCTCGTTCTCCTTCACCTTAGTGTTGTCGGACCGAGTCTGGGTGGATTCCTGGGCGATCCGGAAACATACTTCCCTGGTTTAGTGAAGTCCTATCCGTGGATCCGCAACGTCGCGATTCCTCCTCCTCCTCAGTCCTAGTACCCCCTGTTCCTCCCCGGCTTCCTGAGCTCCGTGCTCTCCGTCCTGATCCTCATCACCGTCCTCGTCTTCCTCCGCGAGAGCCTCACCAAGCAAATGCGCACGGAGAACGCCGCCGAGCGTAAGAAGTCGCAGGCGCGCTACCACGAGCTGAAGGCGCTGATGCACGTGAACCCCGACTACGTGCCGTCGATCGACGACCGCTACATCCTGGAGCTCAACCAGGGCAGCTACCTGCAGCTCATCTGCAAGCGCGACGTGCTCATCACCTGCGTCATGTACGGCCTCTACGCCGTCATCCAGGGCGGTCAGGACGCCATCTACCCTGTGTGGCTCATCAACTCGCCCGAGCACCACGGCTTCGACTTCACCTCAAGCGACCTCGGCTGGATGTACACGGGTCTCTCGCCCATGCAGATCTTCTCCACGCCGCTGCTCTTCCCGCTACTCACGCGCCTCATGGACCGCAAGTCCGTCTCCTTCTTCACCGGCTACATCTACTGCTTCTTCCTCTTCCTCTCGCCCATCGCCGCGCTCGCCAACCGCAGCTCCGTCACCGTGGCGCCTCCTCCTCCCCCTCACGCGCAGGTGCAGTGGCTCGTCATCCTTTTCTCCTACGGCCTCGCCCAGTGCTTCCGCTTCATGTTCGTCACATATCCTCTCCTCATCGCGCTCGCTCCTTCACCGCCACCAACGGCATGGTCTTCATCACCAACAGCACCTACCAGGATTTCCGCGCCAAGGTCAACGGCCTCGGCCAGGTCATGTCCGCCTTCGGCCGCTTCCTCGTGCGCCTCCGCTCGCAGCGTCACGTGTAGGGTCCCTCCATGGCCTCCAACATCTTCGCGTGGTCGCTAGCCAACGGGCTGTCCTTCCCCTTCGACTACGGCTGCGGCTTCTACGTGCTGGGCCTGCTGATGGCGCTCACCACTTCGATTACGTTCTTGCTTCCCGACAGCATCAACTTCCGCAAGCCCACGCTGAAGGAGTTCGCCAACAAGGAGCACGAGCGCATGGAGATGAGCAGCATCGAGCTGGCGCAGATGAAGACGATGGAGAGTGAGACGGATCGCAAGACGCCCCTTGCCGATAACAGCAAGGTGCCGTGCCCGAGCGATAATATGGTTGTTCCTCCGGCGCAGAATGAGAGTGCGAGTGTCCCGATGAATGAGAGTGTGGCTTTCCCAATGACTCAGAGTGCGAGTGTTCCCGTAGCTCAGAGTGCGACTTCCCCTCAGCCACAGAATGAGAGTGTGAGTGTCCCGATGAATGAGAATGCGACTGCCCCTCAGCCGCAGAACGAGAATGGAACTGCCCCTCAGGCATAGCATGAAGAGTACTATCGTAATTCCCTTTTCTATGTTTGTTCGACTCCGATCCAAAATAGTCCCTACTTTTGCACCCCATTTCTCTCACCCTTTTCTCAGCAATACGGAAATGCAACCCCTTCTGGTGACGGGAGTCGCCGTTTCCTGCTTTCTCTCACCCATAGAGACGTGTGATTGGCGCAACTATCCCTCTTCGAGGAAGTCGTGGTTGGGACTGGTATTACAAAGCCAAGGAAATGCAAAAGATAAAGCCAAAGCCGAGCCCCATTTGGGAGAATAAGGGTGCGTTGTTTCTCCTCGTCCTCTCATTCTCAGAAAAGAAGCCCAGAACCAGGGTGTACTTTGACCTCGCCACCGAAACAAAAGAGTCAAAGCGCGTCGTCATCGAGCTGTTGGTAGGCGTTGCCTGGGGAGCGATTATGCGAAGGACGACATCGTTCCGACCACCGCCATGAATTTCAAGAACCTCATCATCGGCACCAACGGCCTACACTACAAAGACTGCACCTTCTTCGACATTCGCAAAGACCAGTTCGTTTGCTCCGGAGCCGTGAAGGGAGGTGCGCACTCTGTGTCCTCTTCATTGTAGAAAAGAGACTGGGTGGCTACTCCTCCTTTGCCAAGCAGTACTTTGATGACGAGAACTTCATCGCTCAATATCCTTATTCTCCCTACTGTGCGTTCCTTTACCTGCACCCACGACATCCCCGGAGTCGTCACCATGCTCAATGCGGGAGTGCACAAGAACAACTCGCTCTTCGCCATCACGCTAAAGCCCATGCCTCATCTTGGTCTTTTTGTCGCTCCTCTTTGATCGTAGATGGAAGGAATGTGGTCGTGGGCCACGTGGTTCAGGGCCTGGAAGAGATCACCAATCTGTCGCACGTGTATTGCTACAAGGGCGTGCCCCTCGATCCCGTTAGAATTAAGAGCTGTGGGGTTATGAAGTCGGAGTGATTTCCTTTTCCTGTGTTTCTTTCAATCATCTTACGATTGTCCCTTTCAATTGGCTTCACTGTAGCACACAATCAAGTGTGGCACCACAGCGTGTTAAGGAGTGAAAAGGCTTTAAAGAGTGAAAACAATCCAGACTATGCTTTCCCCACTCCCCCTTTCATGGCAACAGTGATACCATCATTCATTAGCAAATGGGAATGCATGAACGCAGCGTATCGGTCCTCCATGGAGGATGTTTGCGTCGTCTGTCCTGCCCTGCAGAACGACTCTGATATATTCTTTGCAGCACTGATGGATGGTCATGGCGGGTGTGCGACGGCTTCTTTCGTCGCTTCCCGCATCGGAGAGAATCTCGGCAAAGCGCTCCACGAAAAGGATTTGAACGCCGTGGAGGATCAAATTCGCTATGCCTTCTTGCTGACGGATGTGGAATGCCGTATGGCAAACCTGATGGCAAGCGGTTCCACTTGCGCCTGCGTCCTCATCATGCGAGACAAGTCCTCGGGAAGCTGCACTCTTTACGCTGCCAACATTGGCGATAGTCGTGTTGTCCTGTTTTCAAACGGAAAGGCGATGCGGATATCGTGTGTATGCGTTGATAGAATGCGTTACGGGTAGGATCACAAGGCGGAGAGCAAGGAGGAGATGGAGAGAATCAACGCTTCCGGCGGACTTGTGGTCAACAAGCGCGTCATGGGTCTCCTTGCTGTTGCGAGGAGCTTTGGCGATAACTGCATTAAGGAGTATGTGATCGCCGAGCCAACCATCCGTTCCTTGCCCCTGACGTCCAGCTGTCGTTTTCTCGCCATCTGCTGTGATGGCGTCTTCGACGTGCTCTCCGACGAGGATGTGTGTACCATAGTGAATCGCGCCCTGCTGGAAGTGATGTCTCCACCTTCTATTAACGCGTAGGGGAAGTCCGAGGAGTGCGCCAAGCGCATCGTCGAAGAGGCGCTTCGCCGAGACACGCGCGACAATGTCTCTGCTCTTGTAATTGGCTTGTAGTCTGTTTGTTTGTGAGAAGCGCTGTTCAAGTGACTGCACAGGCAGTCCTTCAACCAACAACCCCCCATTCAAGACATAACAGAGAAGGAACCCCCCGAAAGAGAAGACAAACGACCTAGACTAGAATGTCATGTTTGTGAAAGAAACACGCCACTCAAACTCCACACTGTACTTGGTCGCCTCGTTGATCACCTTCTTCACGGGCACCAGCTCCTTCACGAACGACGTGCCACCCAGAATCTGGATGTACTTGGTGTGGTAGTCGCTCACCATCTTCACGAACTCCTTGTACACCTCCAGCGTGTAGTACGGCACCGTCTCCTTGATCGCCTCGAACATCTCCTTCACGTCCTCCACATAGCCCTCCTTGTACTTCTTCAGCCCCTTCATCTCGTTGCTCGACAGCTTCAGCTGCGACCCCTTCTTGTGCTCGTTCTTCTTCACGAACTCGTACAGGAACGCTACGCCTCACGCCCTTCTCTTCTCACCCACTCATGTGCTTCGCCATCGTCTGCTCCAGGAAGAATGTCACGTACTTCCGGTACAGCTCGTCCATCGCGCTCTCCGTCTCCGCGCCGCTCTTCTTCCACGCGTCCAACACGAAGCACGCACTCGTGAACACGTAGTTGATCTGCTCCTATGCCTTATTCGATGCTCCCATCCCCACATCCTCGTCCACCGTGTCCCCAAACTTTTGAATCATCGTCGCCACCTCCGCCGTCAGCGCCTCCAGCGGGCCGCTCCACTTCTCCTTCTCCAGCAGCAGCTCGGGGTATGTCACGCTCAGGTACTATGTTTCACACGTTCGCCACACACTCACGTAAACGCCCGAGCTCAGCGCCGCGAACCGCTTCACCGCGTAGTGGATCGTCGACGGCACCTCCAACGACTTGGCCTGCGACTGCGCCGACTTCACCGCCTATGCCTCACGCACGCCGCAGACACCCACCGCCGTGTGCTTCTCCAAAATCGCCCCGAATCGCGCCAGCATCTTATCACGCAGTCTATCTCTCACTTCTTCTCCTCATTCCCACGGCAGCCAGAAATCGACCAGAATCGGGTACTCCGAGTTCTGCAACTGCTACGCCTCAGCACACTCGCCCGCCCGCACCGTCAGCAGACTCTGCACCAGCATGCCCACCAGCAGCACGCCGAAGAAGTCCACCGACGCCGCCGCCCACTCGCCCAGCTGCGCCTGCACCTACCGCTCACCCCTCGCTGCCAGCCGCACGTATTTGCACACGCCCGCGAAGATCTCCGAGAAGATGGCCGTGTCCTCCGCGTGGAAGAAGTCGCGGTCGAACGCGTACTCCGCCAGCGCCAGGTCCATCACCAGTCGCTACGCCTCACGCCCGCCGCCCGCGCCCACCAGCAGGCTGCGCCAACACACCACCGCGTCCATGTCCGCGTCGTCGCCCTACGGCTCACGCTGTGATGTTGCCCTCACCTCCTGCAGCGGCTCCACCGTCATCGGCGCGTCGGCGACGTGCTTCAGCACCTCGTTGCGGCCCGCCAGCTCGAAGCCCTCCGTCGTGTACTCGCGCAGCGTCTTCTGCGTCTAGCCCTCACTCGCCCTCTCTTCTCCCACCTTCTTGAAGAACGACTTCACGTACCCCTGGGTGTGCTACGCCTCACCCGCCAGCGAAACGCCCACCACCAGCAGGTCCTCTGCACTGCCCACGGCCATCTCGTGCGGCTGCAATCTGCGACTCACTCACTTTATCATTTCTCACTGCTCGCGGTACGCTTTCACGCGGTTGAGCAGCATCTCCTTCATGCTGCCCACGTACTGCCGCTTCAGCTGCGCCTCACCCGCACCGCGCATGCCCACCTCCTCGAAGGTCTTCGGAATGTGCTTCTTCAGGAACAGCATCATCGGCGCCTGCGGAAGTAGCTCCGATTTCTGGATTTCCTGGGAGTGAGAGAATCGGGGCAGAGGCACCTCCAGGTTGGCCTCGGGGGTGATCAGACGCAGTTTCTCCAGCAGAAAGTCTCTCACGCGCGATCCGCTTTGCGACTTCAGAATTGCGAGATCCGCCTTCACCTCGTTCACCGCCTTGATTTCGGATGTCTTGATGTGCAGCTCCTCCTACGCGTGATTCTCGGATGAAAGTGCTACGTTCTCCACATCCTCATTTACGAAATCGAGCTGGGCATCCAGCTTGTGGAGCGTGTGCACGTAGTCCTCGTTGATCTCACCCTGCTTGTGATTCCAAGAAGAGAACATCACTTCAATTAACACCTTCACCATGTTCGGATTGATCGCAATCTTGTTGACCAGTCCGCGAATCACGCCATCCATGTTGCGGCGGTTCTGCAGCTTCTGGGAGAGCGCCAGACTCTGATTCTACGCTTCACGCCCTCCCTCCATTCCCACTTGCAATGTGCGGATCTCGTTCGCCACGCCCGACAGATCCTTCTGATATAGATGCAGCAGCTCCTGCATCTGCGCAAGCAGACCATCACACGAATTCATGTCCCTGATCGTCACCCTCGATTCTCATCACGCACTTGTGCAGTTCGGCAAAGTGCTTGCTGGCGGCAAGGTAATCATCGATGGAACTCGCCGACGCGGAGGCCAAATCCTCCTCCACCTTCTTCTCGTACTCCACGAGATCCACGCCCTTCTCCAGCGCTTCTTTCACGATGTCCGCCTACAAGCGCGTGAGCCTCTCACTTCCCTCGCTTCTCCTACCTTTTGGAACATCTCCAGTGCGCTTTTCATCCCCTCGTAGTCGATGACTTCCTCCTCCTCTTCTTCCGATGATCCGAAACTCGCATCCTCCTCTCCGTAGTCCATCGCATCCATTGGTTCAAGATCGTCCTCCATCTCCCTGTCTGGCCCTAGATAATGCCGCTTTTGTCTTTGCTGGAATAACCGCGGGAGTGTTCTCTCTGGCAGAAACAAACAGCGCAAGTCATTATGATAAGCAAAACCCCTAAATCTTCTTCGCCAGGATCGCGGCCGTGTGGTCGCCTCCACACACAATCTGCATCACTCTCGCCGTCTGCAGATACTCCACCAGCGTCGGCACCACGCGGTAGGCAGCGATGCTCTCCACCTTGTCGCCTCTGCCCAGCTGGCCGTTTCTGCCGCTACCAAACTAGCCCTCAATCGCCTCCAGCTCGCCCACCATGAACACGCGGCCCTTGTCATCCACCACCGCACTGTGGCTGCCGCCCGCCGCGATCTGCTTGATTCCGTACCCCTTCAGTGCATCGATCGCATGCGGGATGTTCGTGTCCACCTTCTTCTCGTTGGCCGTCTGGCCCTGCAGGCCCTGTCCCCACGCGTACACGTCGCCGTTGCTCGCCAGCGCCAGCATGTGGTACTGCCCGCAGGCGATCTTCGTGATCGGCATGTTCTTGAAGATGCGAATCTTCGCCGGCTTGTTCACATACCGCGGACCCTGGCCCTGGCCCAATTGGCCGTAATTGTCCGCGCCCCTATTCTTAATGTCCCCCAATTCCCCTACCAAGTGTACACCTCGCCCTCCGCCGTCAGCGCCGCCGAGGACTCCATTCCCGCGGCAATCGCCACCACGCGCTTGCCCTTCAGGCCCTCCACGCGCTGCGGCGCGCACGTGCCGCGCTCCTCGCAGCCCACGCAGCCCGTCTTGTTGTTGCCCCACGCGAACACCTCGCCGTCCTCTGTCAGCGCCAGCGTGTGCACGTGGCCCGCGCACACCTGCACCTACGCCTCACCCACATCGCCGACGGCTACGAAGCGATGACCCTCCAGACCCGGCACCTTCTCCGGACGACCCGTCTCCGTCACTCTGTGGGTGATTGGAAGGAGAGAAACCGACTCGTGACCCAGACGGCCGAAGGTGGAGCGGCCCCACGTCCACACGGAGCCGTCGGCGGCCACGGCAGCCATGTGGCCGTCGCACACCGAACAGTCGATGATGGACTGGCCATCGAAGGTATCCTCCACCTCGCAGGGAAGCACCTGGTTCGAGCTGTCCTCCGTATTGCCCTGGCCCAGCTGGTTGCTGTCGCCCTGGCCGAACGTCCACAGACGGCCGCCCTTGGTGATAACGGCAGTGGCTACACTCAACAGGAGGAGGAGAGAGTACTGTTGGCTCCCGCCGTCACGAAAGTGCAGCCCTCGTCTTCGATCTCCTTCACGAGGCGAGGAAGCGACTCATCGTTCTGGGAACCGAGACCGAGCTGGCCAAACTGACCGCTACCCCTATTGCGTGATGATGCAGAGGAAAGAAAGGTACCAGGTGTAGAGGTAGCCGCTTTCTGGCTCCTGAGCGCTGAGATGCTTCTTCAATAGCGCAATCGAGGCAACTCCCGCAGCACCCACGGCCAGCACGTAGCCGATGTGGGAATGCGTTGAGTTGGAGATTGAAGCAGAGGAATTGAATTGCTTGGCAGAACGAATGCCAACGCGTGCAAATCGTCTCGCTGTTGCGGAAAACATGGGTTATGGGGTTTGAATGGGATAATTGAGGGAGAAAAGGGGGAATTGAGTTTGGCGTGGGGTGGAATTGTGGGGGTGGGTGGGGTGGGTGGATTTGAGAGTTGAAGAGGGGAATAGATGACAGAAATGGGGAGGGAGGGATATAGGAGCTATAGGGTTAATGTGAATTGCATTGACTGAACAAACAGGCAATACGAGTCGAAAGGAGACAATTCAGCATGCTCATTTCTCTAAGCATTACGATTACCATTCCAATAGCACCACGCAATAAGAACTCTGCTTAGAACAGTACACATCCACATTTCCGGCAACACAGACAACGGGTGTACTTCTTAAGGGCTCCAGCTTCTACGCGTGAAGAGGAGAAGAGGAGAACACTGTTGACACGCTTGGTCTCGACTCTTCCAAATGCTACGCGTGGGAGAGTGACCTTTGTGAGAGAGGGCAAGTCTACGGATAAACAGGAAGAGGAAGCGGTGCTCTCGAGAGTGATGTGACGAACATATTTGAATGTTTCAGTGTGTTTCCTATCAGCGATGAGCATCTTCAGTCTAGGCAAGTCTATTCATCACTTCGTTTCTTCACAGTCACTTCGCATGATCAATTCACTTGATTCATCAGACCTCCAGAAACAAAGTGCATAAAGATCAAGTTGAATGGAGACTAATCTGGGTAAATCTAATCATCACTCCCTCATCAAGTCATTCACTCACGAGTATGACACGAGAACAATGCTCAAATGCACAAAAACCAAAAAAAAGGGATTCCAAATTAGGCAAGTCTATTCGTCATTTCATTCTTTGAGAATCACTCTTCAGTTCCAACGCACCATTAAGGAAGTTGGAACCCTTCATTTCTATGACTTCCAAACTATTCACGCCCTCAATCTTACACACAGAATAGCGCTCAAAGGAAGAACTGCCGAGTCTTAACACCCTCATCTCCTCGCAATCCTTCAAGTTGAATACGCCACTACGCCACCTATCTTTCTCGTTCTTGAAACAACTCTCTCCCATTTCCAGTCTCACTAGCCTTTTCAACCCAATCAATTTCATCTTCTTCGCATTCTCAAAGCACTCATCTCCCATTTCTATCAATTGCATGTTTTCCACATTTGCAATCTCACATACTGTATAATTCATGAAGGATTTGTTGCCAATCTTCAATTCTTCCAGTTTCTCACACCCGTCCACATATAACTCACCCTTTGATTTTTCATTATACCCATTATCTCCTGTGAAGCACTTATCTCCAATCACCAGTCTCTCCATTCTCTTCATGTTTACTGCATACACTGCTTCTACATTCTTAAAGCACTCATCACCCACTTCAAATGATCTCAAACTCACAAATCGCTTCAAATTCAGCATCTTCAGCTCAGTATCATTACAACAGTTCGATGCAATGACAATAATACCAATGTAGCAATTAACTCTTTCCAGACCATTCCTACTCTTGATAGTAACCGTCTTCCTTTCCAAAACAACGATATCAGCATCATTGGTCTGTGTTAATGGACTCGGGTTGTCCTTTCTCTTCCACTCTTCCATTTCTCTTTTCATTCGTTCCTCCATTTCTCTTTTCAATTCTTCCATTTCTCTATTCCTCTCCTGCTCTTCTCTTTGCCTTCTCTCTTCTTCACCCTTTTTCTTCCTGTCCTCTTCTTCTTGTCTCCTTATCTCCTCCTCCTTTCTCCTCTTCTCTTCTTCCATTGCCTCCTTCAATACTCTCGAACTCTCAAACTTCCCTGCATTCTCCATCTTCACGCTCTTCACGCTCTTAAATGCACCCATCAACGTACACCTCTTCAACTTCGGCATTCCGACCAATTCCACTTCCTCCACGTTCTTCAACGCACACATGGTTCCTGTCAGCTCATGCAACTCTCCCAAGTCTATTCATCATCCTCCTTTACGACACTCACTCTTCATCACCAACTTCAACTCGCCTCCAAACACGTACTGTCCCAATGCGATGGTCTTCAATGCAGGCAAGTCTATCCGATCACTCTTTCAACAAAGCACTC
>ERZ827156.2369-NODE-2369-length-19565-cov-4.333880_pt1 | contig 19565 bp, 30 predicted proteins | sample MGYA00519919_ERZ827156 | MGnify/ENA primary metagenome ERZ827156 (study PRJEB31778, sample SAMEA3449269) | human gut metagenome | biome: human gut; feature: human-associated habitat; material: faeces | place: United Kingdom | collected 2010/2012 ...
GGTTCCTGCCGAGTAGTAAGGCGTACGTGATGGTGTAGTACAGGGAGATGGCCTTGTGGCCGATACCGCCATGCACGGTGTCCACGATCATTGTGTAGCTCTTGTTGGTGGTCATTCGAGTGAGGAGCAGATTGCAAAAGGCATTGTAGTCTATTCATCATGCCGTTGGTGACTTGATAACCCGTAGAATCGCTCCAAGGGTAATACTGGATTGGTTTCTACGGATGAAATGCAGACAATAGCAGGACAAATGACGTAGAGGGAACGATTCTCCTCTTCCTCCTCTTCGGATTGGAGTGTGCCAATTGACTTGTTGGCGCAGATGGACTATAGATCACACTTTGGAAGGGCAAGAAACGTTGTCTGATTCTGTGAAGACTGCGTAGAAGACGATGCAGAGAACGTAGGATCCGTTCCATCCTCGGATTGAGTCTGTCCAGTTGGAGAAGGATAGGCGGGGGTAGAAAATCCATCCTCTCGTGTTGTTTCTTCACTGCCTTCAATGGCCACCGCTTTAGGAGGCGGATTCAAAGAGGATGAACTTGCTACATAGAATCACATGTCAATGAATGGAGTACCTCGTTTCCTCACTGTAGAACGGTTATGGCAAGCCACTGCATGGATAAGAGCAAAACGATCCTCAGCGATGAAATAATCCGGGATATACGTCATCCACAAGTAGCAGAGCGCAGGGAATAAAAAGAAAAGCACGCGATTGCATCGCATTCCACGAGAACAAGAAGGAAATGAAAAAAGGAATCGCCCACCGGGGGGCTCGAACCCCCGACCACCAGGTTAAGAGCCTGGCGCTCTACCGACTGAGCTAGACGGGCTTGCTTGGTTGCTTCGGGATGCACCTATGAGAGTGAGGGTTCAATTATGGAGTGATGAAAGAAGGGAAGGAGAGGAGAGGGATGCAGTTTCACTACTATCTGATAATCAGGCCTTCACATATCAATTCCTCATCACAATGAATCCACCACAGATCAACTCCTCATCACAATGAATCCACCACAGATCAACTCCCCATCACAATGAATCCACCACAGATCAACTCCTCATCACACAATCAACGCATCTGCAAATCCACACAAACGCATCACGAATGCACAACAAACACACCAATGCAGCAACGAAATGATCGTCTGCACGACGCCCTCGCTCTCGCTTCTCACGCCAATCCGCAGCACGCACCCGTACTTCTCGCTCAGCACGATCTGGCAGCGCGCCATCACCAGCACCTTTCCCATCACCTTGCCGGCCATCAGCACCGTGTGGTTCGTGCTCTACGCCTCACGCCCTCTCACCTCGCCCACGCCCATCGCCACGCGGTCACTGCCCTCGTATGCGTACAGCCCCAGCACCTCCAGCACGCCCTTCACCGCGCTCGCCACGTCCTCGAACGACAGCGCCACCTGGTCCTCCGCCTCGCTCGCCGCCTTCAGCGCCTCCCACTGCCCGCGGAAGTCGCTGATCAGCGGCCGCGCCACGAAGTCGGCGAACTCCACGCGGAAGCTCTCGATCTCGTACTCCTCGTCGAAGCCCTCGATCGCGTCCAGCGCGTCCAGCTCCTCCTCCTCCACGTCCTTCACCACGAACTTCATCACCGCCGAGAAGCTCGCCTCCGGCACCTCCACCTCGTCCGCTTCAGCCGGCTCAGCAGGCTGGAACGCGAGGCTGACGAAGGTGCTGGCCTCCTCGTTCATGCCGATCGTCTTGCACGGCAGGACCGACTCCACGCTCCACTGCGCCTCGTCGCCCTCCTCCAGCTGCAGCTCCATGCGCACGTCGCACATCACCTGGCCGTCGACCGTGTTCGACACATCGAACTGCAGCACCACGTGGCTCGCGAACACGTGCTTCACCACGCTCACGCGGTACTCCGTCTCCGCCTCCGTCAGCAGCACCGGCACCGAGCTGCGCACCACCGGACCGTACGCCGCGAACGCCGGCACGCTGAACACCGCGCTGGCAGCCGGCTTCTCCTCCTTCTTCGCCTCCACCTTCTCCTCCTTCTTCGCCACGGGCGCCGCCACCACCGGCAGGTGCTCCCAGTCCAGCGCCTCCGCCGGCCGCTGCTGGAACGCCTGCAGCGACGCGTGCAGCTGCGCGGGCGACAGCGGCAGGCGCGCGAACAGCAGCGCGCGGTCCGGCTCCTCGGCAGCAAGCCCCTGCAGCGCCAGCACCACGCGCTCGCGCACCTCGTCGTTCTCGTCCTTCAGACAGCCGCGTAGCAGCTCCGCCACGCTCTTGCGCACGCTCGGCACGCGCCCGGCGAACTGCCCCAGCGCCTCGACGGCGGCGGCGCGCACACAGGCGTCCTCGAGGATGATGCGGTTGTAGATGAAGCGGATAAAGCGCGCGGGCGCCACGGCGTCGGGCCCGTGCTGCGCGAGCACGTGGAGGACGCGGACGATGATCTGCGGGTACTCGCAGTCCTCGATGCACTCGCAGAGGTGGAGCAGACAGGCCTCCAGCGACTCGGGGATGTGCTGGAGAATGGAGATGATCGTGCTGACGATAGTCGCCTTCAGCGTCTCCGAGCACTCCTACGCGTGAGGGAGAGAGGCCAGCGCCACGCCGCGCAGGATGGAGCTGAGGAAGGACAGGATCGCGGCGTGCTGTTCGGGGTACTTGGTGGTCAGCGCCAGCAGCGACTGCACCAGCAGCACCTTGAACTCGTCGTCGATCTCCGCCAGGTACGACGCGATCTGCTTCAGCAGCGAGTCGATCCTACGCTCCACCGCCGCGCCCGCGCCTACTTTCCCGGCTCCACCGTCTTCAGCAGCGTGCTCACCGCCAGCGTCGCCACCGAGCGATTCGCGTCGTTCACCAGCGCCTCGAGGTCGCCGTTGCAGCCCTCGATCGCCATCGGGTGCGACACCGACAGCTCGTTCAGGATGCGCATCGCCGCGAACTTGGCGCACGTGCGCGAGGAGCCCAGCTGCACGCGCAGCATCGACAACACGGGCGCCAAGTCCTCGTCGCGCACGCCGGGCAGCCGCACGATGGCGCGCGCCGCCTCGAAGCACACCATCTACGCTTCAGGAGCGAGGCGGACGCCCACGTCGGAACTGTGGCGCAAGCACTTGACCATCATGTCGTAGATCTCGCGGCTGGCGTCGCTGTCGCCGTCGTCGTCGCGCAGCAGCTGCGCGCTGTAGCGGATCAGCATGCACAGCGACAGCGGGCTGGTCGGCAGGCGCTGGCGCAGCTGCGATAACAGCTAGGCGTGATGGGACTCATGCACCGGTGCCTTGTTCAGCGCGAGGCGGTCGTGCTGTTTCATGGCGTACAGCAGCAGCAGCCCGTGGTACTGCACCATCTCGTCCTCGTAGCTGAGAGATTGGTTGATCTCGCTGACCCAACGGCGAATCGGCTCGGGGCTGACTGAGTACAGGTACAGCCCGCACAGCAGCGCGGAGGACGCCACGCGCGGGTTCTTGTGCACGATGGCCTGCTTGATGTAGCGCTCCACCTGCGCCAGCATGGAGGCCTAGGGATGATCATGCGCCGATGCGGCTACGTCGAGGATGCGGCTCAACACACGCAGACTGTTCGCGCGGAACAGCTCGTTCTCGGAGTTCAGGTCCTTCAGGAGCGTGCTCACCACGATAATCACCTCCTCCGCAGAGGTCTTCTCCGCAACCTCCTTAATGAACAGGTACGTCATGCGGCGAAGAGCGGGCTATGGAATGACAACGGTGGAAATGCACAACGTCCTGGTTCTGGAAGAGCTTCGTCGCGCCGAAAAACACGTCGGTCACTTCGTTGTTCGTCAGCGTTTCGCCCTCCACCACCAACAGGTACAGCACCTTCGACATCAGCAGGCGGCACATCTCCGGCTTGTTCATCACCACGTTCGGGTCGTTGAACATGCGGCACTCCTGGAGAACGGCGGATTTCGTCAGGCCATAGAAGGGAGAAGCTACGCGTGACTGGGGCATGATCAAGGGCCACCACGCAGGTCATCGTCCTTGTCGTGTCCTCCGATGTCAAAGAACTCCTTCCGAATAATGTTCAGGACCGATTCGGGCTGCTCGTTCTCCCTACTCTTGGGATCGTTCGCGTTTTGCGCTTGCATTGCAGGGACGGTATGGGGGTTCCTTCAAAAGCAATAATTGGGAAGTGAAAGATTGCGGGAAATCGGGCCGGTTTGTGGAATGAATGAAGCGTTTTCAACCAGTATCCAAGTAGAATGAATGGTATTGGGGTTGGTTGTGCCGCTATGGCCTCCATGTGGTATTTGTGGGTGGGTTCGTAATGGAGGTGCTGTTTTGGAGTGAATACTGCTCAACAGCAGATGAAGGCGATTTCTTCCTTCGAGGAATCAGAGTATTGATTCTAAAACTAGAAGGTGCAGCGTAATGGGAGAAATCGTAAGGGGGCGCTGCGATTGCGTGATCCAGCGATCCTCCCATTTCTTTAGCATAGGAAGGAAGTTGGGTGGCAGTATCTTCTTATGAAGATGGATATTCCCTCTCAACGAGGGTTGTGTTGAATCCCCTATTGCTGAGGCGTAAATTGCTTATTTTTCAAGATTGGTTTCGTGCAGTCCAATGTTCAGAAGCGGAACCTTCATCTTCCAAGCCCCGATGGCATTCTCGATGATTCTTCTTGTTGACCTGTAAAACAGGTTGAAGAGTTGCTTCTCAGGAGACTTTTTTCCCTCCGTTGATACCCATGATTCGTCCATGTTACGCATATCCCTCATCACCAACAATATAACCACCAGGACGAAGAATCAAATCGTTCTGAAGTGCACGGTAGAGCGGGGAGTTTAACAGCATGTCATTATCGTGGGTTACCTACTATCCAATCGCACATGACTTGAACGTTGAGCTGTGCCTGTCCTTTTCTACGATAGCATTCACTACTTCTTTACTTTGAGTTTGTGGATGTTATCATCAATTGCAGAATCCTTTAAGTCTTAAAGCTCACTAGATTGCATTCACCATTGAACTGGAATCGGAGTGATTTCATAGTGCTATATCAGACACTTTTATGATGTTTTTCTTTCAAACACAAGTCGTGTCCTATCCAGTTCATTCACTTAAAACGTTGCAAGCAACACCCCATCCATTCATGTAACAAACACCCTCACAACACACACAATCACACAATCATAACCGCCACACTCTACTTGTTCTTCTCTCCATCCGCTTGCTTCCCCTTCTTCAGCTCCTCCACCTCATCCTCCAGCTTGGAGATCTTCGACTCATACGCCTGCACCTGCTTTGCAAACGAGTCCCGCTCTCTCTCCAAGTCCAGCTCCGTGGGGGCCTTCGATTTATCGATGATCATGTTTCGCAGAATGTCCTTCACTTGGCGCAGCTGCTCCTCGATCTCCTTCCGTTCCTCACTCATCTGTTGGATTGTCTCCTGTGACTACACGGTACCCTCTCCACTCAATCCTACCTTCAGATACTCCTGGTAGTAGTAGTTCGTGGGTCCATACAGTTTGGATTCCAACTCATCAATCAAACTCCGCTCGCTTTGAAGCTCACGACGCATCGACGCGTTCTCCTCGCTCGATTCGTAGAGAATGTTGTTCAAATCCACAATCTGCTCCTGGAGCCGGTTGAACATCTCCGCATTCTCCGCAGCCTCTTGCTTCAGCTTTTCAATTGTCCTTTCCTTCTCGCGCACGGTACTGTTCATGTTGTCTAACACCACGTCCTTCTGAGCACAGCGCTGCGATATGCCCATCATCTTGTCTTCCCAGGAACGTTTTTCATTCTCATACTGTTGCTTGCTTACACAGTTCGCGTGAATGTCCGCAAGCTCCTCCATTTTTGCTCCCTCTCCATCCGCAGGGACACCTTCAGGCTCAAAATCGCTGGAGAGACTGAAGTCGTCGAAATCCCAACCGTTCGGCGCCTCCTGGGATTCTGCAGCATCATTGCCTTTCTCACTCTGATTCATCCACGAAACTCGGTTAGAACGGATTTGTGGAAGAAAGGATTGATGTCCACATTTTCCTTTGCTAGTCTCACGCTTTTATCCTACTGGGTTTACTGCGCTCGTTTCTATGCGGACTTTTCAATCTTCGGTGATTCGCCTTCAACGGATACAGAGATGACAGTTTTAGATTAATCCATGTCTACGATTCCTGCAGAACAGGGTGGAGATGTCTTATGCCAAAAACAGCTTCTCCGTGATTCGCATGAAACGATCATCCAAGTTGGCACTGCAGCCACAACGGACTCATGTGACTGCGTTGAACAGCGGTGGAAGGAGTGGTTTCAAAGGGCTCCGAAGATGAAGGAGACGATCGGTGGAAAGAGTGATGCTACGATGGCCTTCATGCGTACTATTATCCCGTTCGAGTGGCAGAATACGGAGAAGGAGCGTCTTCTACTCATCGCGTTCAATCCGACGAAAAACGAGCTGCTGAACATTGCGCAAGTCCATATGCTTTCTACCTTTGCCGATTTCCTCGAAACGGACAATGATGCCGTCGCTCTTCAAATGCTGCTTCACAACCGCCTCATCTGTTGCCTTTCGGACGACCGAGATATGTGCATTCAGCACCCAGAGTATGCCGGCGACTTCTTCCGTCTCCTCCTGATGTACTTCAATCCCACCTTCGCCTTCCTCCTGGACCAGCACTACCCCAGCTGGGAGGACGAGATGGGCTCTCTGCTCCTCGACCCCACCTCCTGCTTCACCCCCACACAACTCCTGAGCATTCTGGAGTCACTGCAAGGCGTGGAGATCCAATCGATCCTGTGGCTGATGCTTTGGTTCGTGGACGTAATCTCGCTGCACCACGACAGTCGCCACGCGACCTCCTTCCAAGTGCCTCCACACTCCTCTTCTCACCCACAGCAGTTCCTGCGAGATGCCACCAGCAGCAGCGCCGCCGTGTCGCTGCTTTCCGTCGCGCAGCTGCTCCAGCGCCTGCCCGCCGCCTCTCAGGACTTCATTGTTTGTTCGGCGTGCTGCTTGGAGGGTAGAGCGATTGCTTCGCACGCCTCGCACAACCCGCTCAGGCACCGCAGCCATCCCAAACATCCCAAATCACCTCCTTCTCTCTCTTCACTCGCTTCTCCGACGTTCGCTTCCTCCTCCCTCTTCAGCGTAGATCGTAGGCCCGGTACTCACGACGGAGGGTCGTCACAAGGGCATGATCCGCACCGACACGGCACAGTTCAGGGACTACCTTGTGCTGGACGTCCGCAAGGAGGTGGCGGCGCGCAACGAGTTCGTGAACGTGGAGAGCGGGTGTGTGGAGGCGGTGTTGTACTCGTCCCTGTCGGCGAGCCAGAATACGCGGCTGCTGTACAGGCACGTGGCATACAGCTCGGTGCACGCCGAGGAGTCTCGCTTTAAGATGGTTGTTGGGTCCTGTTCGTATGTGAGTGTTTGTTCGCCGCCTGAGGCGTAGCCCGTTGTGATCCTGGCGGACTGCGACGAGGAGGGTACGGCTTGGGTGGCAGTCTGAACCACAGCATCACTCGTCGCCCTTCTGCTGCAGAAGGTGGGGCGCTGCTTTGTCTCCGTGGCGCTGGTGGACGCGTCGCACCCAAGTGACTTCCCACGCCTCCTCGACATCCTCCTGGCCAACGACTACACGCTCTCGAAGCCGGTCCAAACGGCACAGCGCGCGCTCTTCGGCGGGTGGAGCTGGTGGCGGAAGTGGCGCAAGGGCAGCGACAACGAGACCTCCAGCAGCGAGTTCTACCACAGCGGGAGCGAGGAGCCGTCGATGGAGGCGAAGGCGAGCGCTCCGCCGAGAGAGGGCGAGGGCCGCTCGAAAGCGTACTTCGACGCGATCCACAGCTGTCTGGACGGTCTGATGATGGAGATCAACTCTGCGACGGCGAACACGGTGATCGCGTCGCATTTGCTGACCATCGTTCATCCTCTTCTCTACACGCACATCGTGAGTGTGGTGGCAGAGGGGTTTCTGGGCCACGCCGTGTCCGCCATCCAAACCTACCACAACTCGCAGGACTTCGTGGCGTCCACCTCGTCGGCGCGCGGGCTGGAGGGCGATTATCTGCTGGTTTTGACGCAGACGAAGCTGCTTCTGCTGTCCCCACTGCCTGCTGAAATGCCACGGGAGAGGGAGTGTGGGGAAGCAGTGCAGTCTGTTGAGAGAGGGAAGGAAGAAGTGATTGAGAGAGGGAAGGAAGAAGTGATTGAGAGAGTGAAGGAAGAGGGAATGGAAGGAGTGAAGACAGAAACAAAGGAACACTCCAAAGAAGTGAAGGAAGAGAGAAGTGAAGAATTGGAGGAAGAAACACACTCAGATACCAACGAGGCAAAGGAAATGGTGCTGGTAAGCACGATTGCAGATGCGCTGGAAGTGTTCACATCCTGCTCGGAGGAGGACATCAAGGAACTGGATTGGGTGAATTGCGATTCCTTCCGTGTGGACTTTGAGCTGACGCTGAGCGACGTGCAGATGCTGAACATTCTAGTGAACGAGGAGAAGGGAAATGAGCAACTCATCCACATCAAGGTGAATGAGGAGACGAGTCTCTTCCTCCAAGTGGACTATCCCATATTTGTCGTGAACGAGCTCATGAATCGTATCGGTCATTTGCAGTGCTGTGTTTGTTGGGAGAGTCTTTTCCACTTTTTATGCCCATTTTGCACGCCCAATTTATGTTTGATTGGAGTCGCCTCTGTCGCTTCGTTCCCAAACATATGTACAGGAGATTACATAAATAGTAATCGCATAGAGTTTCCTTTGCTGTTAAACGCCGTTTCTCCTCAATCGTTCCTTTTCCAAGAATGCGTGGGAATTACATCAAGAGTATTCACGGAGTAGCGATGAAAGACTTTTCGAAGGGGTACAAGTTCGTTACAGAAGGCAGTGTGACTATTCCTTACCCAGAGAGCAACGAAGTGTTTTACAACAAAGTATGTGCAGGTTATTATATCCACCCTAGGTTCAAGTGAAGAACCGCGACCTGTCGATTCTCATGATCACCCTGTTCGGTGAGCTTCAAAAGAGAGAGTTGGAGGAGCTGAAGGAAAAGAAGCCGAAGCGCTACGAGGGAATGATGGCGGAGCGCAAGCGAGTTGCCGAAGCAGAGGGTTTGCGTCTGTTCTCTTATCAATCGCAGGCAAGCCGTACCTCGCCGAGGACGGCCTCTACATCTTCGAGGCGCTGGCCGCGTCGGGATTGCGCAGCATTCGCTACTGGAAGGAGATCCCCAACATTCGCCGCCTGATCATCAACGACATCGCCGACGCCGCCGTGGAGAGCATGAAGGACAACCTGCAGTACAACGGCGTGACATCCGACCGCGTCGTGCCGAACCAAGCGTACTCTCGTGCTGTGCTTTCAACGTAGGGATGCCACGATGGTGATGTACCAGAATCGCAACCCCGCCTACAATCGCTTCGATGTGATCGATCTCGATCCGTACGGCTCCTGTAGCATCTTCCTCGACGGCGCCGTTCAGAGTATCCGCGACGGCGGCTTGCTCTGCGTGACGAGCACGGATCTCACCGTTCTCTGCGGTAATCATCCCGAGGTGGTCTTCTCGAAGTACGGCAGCAACTGCCCAAAGACGCCCTTCTGCCACGAGCTCGCAGTGCGCATCGTACTGTACACGATTATGATGGCTGCCGCGAAGTACGGAAGAAGCATGGAGGTGCTGGCGGCGTTCCAGATCGACTTCTACGTGCGGGTATTCGTGCGGATGTGGTGCGCGTGCGGATGGACTGAAGCGTAGTCACGACTCCAAAACCGCGATTAAGCAGTGCTCTTCGCAGTCGTCGCTTCTGTACTACTGTAACGATTGCCACAACTACCAACTCCAGAAATTGGGCCGAACGCACAGTACGTCATCGGAGGGCGTTTCACCCGCAGAGGACAAGCCCGCCAAATTCCACCCGCCCAACTGCGAGGTCAATTCTCACTGTCCCATCTGCGGCTGCCAGTACCGCGTAGTTCCCCGCGGTTCTGTTCACGCGTAGCTGGGCGGTCCGCTGTACAACGGGTCGCTGCACGACGAGGCGTTCGTGGGAGCGGCGATCGAGCGTCTGCGCAAGCTGTACGTGGAGAAGGACGCGGCGCTGGTGGCGACGAGCACCTTCAAGTGCACGACGCACGAGATCTTGTTGGGCATGCTGACCGCTGTGGGTGTGGTGAGGTGATGTCACAGGCAGATGCAGGAGGAGTTGCCCCAACCGCTGTACTTCAGTTTCCACGGGATGACCTCGTTCCTGAAGATGACGGCGCCCAAGTATGTGGAGGTGAGTTTTGGCGGGAAGGTTTACCGGCAGATTGTCTCCGCGCTGCGCAGGGCGGGCTACCACACCTCCCAGTGCCACTGCGATCCGCTGGCGCTGAAGACCGACGCGCCCGGCGATGTGGTGTTTGACGTTTTCCGGGCCTATTTCCGCGAGAAGCAGCTGCCGCAGGACGAGAAATGGGAGGCGCGCCAGCCGGAGGGCTTCGTGAAGCGCTTCCTGCTGGAGCCCGCGACGGGGAAGTATGATTTCACAGTGCTGGAGGAGCTGAAGGACAAGGAGTACGAGTTCGCGCGGTTCCCCGGAAACCCCGAGGCGAACTGGGGACCGAAGGCGCGCGGCAGTCTGAAGCGATCGAATGTGGAGTCGAATTGAGTGAAGTGTTTGTTACAATCATCCATCTGAGTGCACTACTTGCTATACAACCGTCCAACTCAATGCACCCTTTGTTGCACACTCCTCCAACTCACTGCAATAATGCACATTCTCTTTGTACAATGGAAGTGGAGCAGCACGGCGGTGCTCCGCTGTCGAGAGAGGAGTGGAGACGGGAAATGCGAAAGAACTTTTGCAAAAAGGACATGATTGATGACGACGGGAATTTGGTGAAGGAGTAGTCCCTGCGATTTCTATATTGAAATGTAGGTACTTCCACCTCAAGAAGCTGAAAACCTGGACCCTGGAGGAGGAACGACTGCTCATCCAGGGCATTCAGAAGTATGGAGTTGGGGAGTGGGAACGCATCCGAAGAGATTTCCTTCCCGATTGGGTAGGCTTTGTTTGGACGAGGGAGCGGCTAATCAGTAGATGACGGAAGACATCCGGTTGAAGGCATGCCGACTACTCGGCATCCAGCGCATCGAGGAGTATAACGGTTTCAAGGGAGGGTATGAGGAGATTAACGCCGTTGAAACGCCCAAACGGTTTGACGCGTAGGTGTGGCAGAAGAACAAGGAGAAGGGGGAGCAGCAGCACCTGTGGTTTAGCAATGTCCTTATGGATAAGCGTTTTGGTCTGATTGGCAAGGCCGAGTGTCCTGTTTGTTCGCAACGCGTTTGAAACAAAGAAAGGCACTTAGAAAGTGGGATAGACGGAGCTGTAGGTAATAGCGCAGCGACCCATGCCACCAACGTCCTTCTCAATGCGCACGTAACCCTTCTCACCCCAGTTCTCGCCCCAGGAGTTCTTCACGATCCAGTACTTCATGCCGGACTCGTCCTCGTCGTAACCCACAGCCAGCACGGCGTGGTTGATTCTCTCCGTGCACTGGGTGATGATACCGCCCTTGTAGAACTGGAAGGCGCTGGCATCGAGCACGATGGACACGGGGGTCTTAGCCACAGCGTTGGCGAGAGAGACCTCATCCTCCTGAGGAAGCTGCACCTTGCTCACGGACTTCACGGCAACCTTGCAGGCATCATCGTGGCACTCCTGATCCATGCCCTTGTAGGGGTAGTCCTCCTCCTTGCACAGACCGTGAGAGGACACGTAGTCCAGCACGCTCCAGGGCCAGCCACCGCCACAACCAGCAGCCTCGTACTTGGGGCGCTTGGCGCAGTCCACCAGCTGCTGCTCAGAGAGAGACACCAGCTCGCCAGAGTGGATGAAGTAGGCACCCTCGGTAGTACCGGTGGTGGAGAAGGCCCAGCAGGAACCGCAGGAAGCCTGGTCCTTGATGGGGGTCACGGCTCCCTTCTCTCTCCAGTCCACTCTCTTGGGGGCATCGCCCAGCATGGGGGTCATCACGTCGCTGCGCTGCTTGGGGTCCTTGGCGCAACCGCAGAACTTGTAGGCAAACTCTTCCTCAGTGATATCGGCGAACTTGTTCACGCCGAGGGTCCAGGGCAAATGCTTGGCGTTGTGGGCCTCAATCTTGTTGAGGTTCACGTTGAAGACGGCCAGACGGTACTTCTGCTCCTCGGGGGAAGAGTAGTGCTTTCCGTACTGGCTCTTGAAAGCGAAGAACTGGGAGTCGCGCAGGCTCGTGCTGAGCGCAACGGCGAACAGGACAAAGAAGATAGCCTTCATAATCACTCACGAAAGATAATCTGAAGCACCAGATCTCAAGCACTCTGCGTCATCAAGGCCATTGGCTGAACCAGTTTGTGCCGTGGGGTCCATTTGGCCGAGCAGGCAACCAACACAGGAGGACGGAATTGTGTTCGATTCAACAAACAAGCGTAGAGAAGCGTATTACTCCCACTGCAGATCCTCGAAATAGCAGGCACCCGCGCTCGGCTTCGAAGCGAAGAGACCCAGCTTAATGTCCTCATCACCGAAGCCGTGCTTGCGGTAGTACTCCTCCTCCAGCGCCTTCATGAAGGTGGGCAGCGCCTCCTCGCGGACCAGGTGCACCGCACAACCGCCCCAGCCCGCTCCCGTCAAACGCGAGCCCAGCGCACCGTGCTTCCTACGTGTAAGGCAGGGACACAACACACACATGGCAATATCCACCAGCTCGTTCAGCTGGTCGCACGAGCACTCGTAGTCCTCGTTGCAGGAGCGGTGCGAGGCGCACATCAGCGCGCCGAGCTTCTCCAGCTTGTGCTCTTCCTTCTCGTCCTCACAGACCGTTCGGAACTCCCACACGCGGCCCGCCTCGGAATACACGTGCAGCGCGCGCTGCAGGCACTTGAACTCCTCATTCACCTCCAGCACCTTCGCCGCGGCCGGACGGTCCGCGAACAGCGTCTCCTGCTTCAGCGGCACGCCCAGCAGATTCTCCACCTCCTCCGTGGTGTACGGCTCCGCGTGCAGCGTTTCGCGCAGAATACCCTCCATCTCCTTCAGCGACTTGCCGCCGAGATCGCGCGCCAAGTCCTGCAGCGACGTGTACTCCAAAAAGCGCGGCAGCCCGAAGTGCTTCGCCACGAGCTTGGCGGCCAGGCGGCCCTCCACCACGCGCAGGTTGTACCCCTTGGCCGCCGTGACGGCCTTGGGCGCTTGGTAGAAGGAGTTGGAGATGACGAACACGCCGCCGGCGGGCAGCTGCACCGCGGTCACGCGCAGCGGGTTGAACTGGATGTGGCTGGCGTAGCCGCGGATGCCGTGCACGGAGATGGCCTGGTCCATACCGCCGCCCATCGTGCCGATGTAGAATCTAGTCGTGATGGCGGGAGGGAAGGGGGACTCGGCCACGCGGCTCGTTTCGGCGAGCGCGTTCTTGTCGAAGGGCATGCCGTTCGCGAGGGCGGTGGCCATGCAGGCCGCGACGACGAACGCCGAGGAGGAAGAGACACCCGCAGCGGGGGGAACCGTTCCGCTGACGCACACCTTGAGCAGGCGGGGCGCGTGCTGCTAGAGCTAAGCCACGGGAGAATCGCGCACCTCCTTGTTCAGGTTGTCGAAAGCACCCTTGTAGCCGCACTGGAAATACAGGGACCAGTTGTGCTCCTTGCCCATATCCGCCTTGGGGTCCACGGGGATCGTCTTGCTCTCAAACTTGGAATCCTACCCCCATCACACGCCCATTTCACTTAGTCTACAGTGTTGTGAATAGAAAACTCGGTTTCGCCCTTCTCGTTGGCCTCAGAGCCGATCGCCATGATCATGTCGTTCGCGATGGCCATCGGCAGCACAGAGTAGCTAGTCCGTTGTAGTGGGTTGAAAGCACGTACCCGTGATAGTCAATGTGCTCTCCGATTAGGTTCACGCGACCGGGAGCGCGAACGAAGAAATCCGGGTTGCAGCCGTACTTTTCGTTGAAGAGGCGTCTCAGCTCCTCGAAGCGGCGGGTGGTAGCGGGAACATCATCGTACACTTCGCTTATTCTACATCTTCAGCGTCCAATCCGCTAATCGCCTTACGTGTGGTAACAGGGAACAGCAGTGCTCATTGTTGAATAAAGGGGAGGGGATTTGTGTTTCTGAGAAAACAGAGCAATCTACTGCGTGCGCATTGCACAGAGGAACTGCGTGTTTATCGTATCGGCAAGGGAAGGACCTGTCTTCAGGTGGAGAAGAGGGAGTCCGCAGAAGATGCAACGCTCTCCCTCCAGGTACGGCTGGCAGCAACAGGGGCAACTGAGCACATCGGCGCAACCCACGACAGGCTTCCACGAATAGAGACAGTAATGGTCGATGGATCGCAGCACGCAGTACTCCTGGTGTCCCTCGTCCAAAATCGTCTCATTTCCGCAGCATTCGCACTTGTGACACACTTCCTCCTTCGGCACTTGGAGAGAAGAATCTCCCTCCATCTTGCCCCGAATCCACTTCGCCTTCGCATCCTCTCTCTGCTCATAAGCCGCACACAGCAGTCTTTTTCGCAATGTAAGCACCGAATCAATGGAGGCACCTTCCGTTAGTTGCCACTTCCCTCCCGTGTGGAATTGACGGCAGAGCCAAATGAACAGAAGGTGAAGCGAATCCACGCTCGCTACACTTCCCGCCTGCACCGCCTCCCAGCTCGATTGAAGGGTGGAGCGAAGCGCTGAAGGGCTCAGCACGACAAGGGGAAGCCACGGCTGGGTGGGCGGAGAAGGAAGAGCGAGGGAGTTGAGAGCCAGCGCCTGGACACGGTAATCGACGGTGGTGGACTTGGGCGCGGTTTGGTAGTAGCAGAGGAAGAGAAGCGTCTGCGGGGCGAAGGAGGGAGAAACGCCGCCCAGAAGAGAAAAGTCGGTGAGGGTGGCGAAGAAGGGCAGGATGGACGCCGAAGCAAGACAGGTGGAGGAGAGTAGGTCCACGACGCGATGAGAGTAGCAGCCCGTGAGAATCTGGCAGGAGCGGAAGGGTCCCCCCATCACCCCAATTCCTTCGATCTCCGTATAGAAGGACACGATAGATAGAGTCTCGGGAGACTCCACGCGGTAGCAGCCGATGTGAACACCGTCGCTTGTCAACAGGATGTCATCTTCGCTTCGCAGCTCTTTGATGGCCGCTTGACAGGGGTGTGGGCGAGGAAGAATGGAGCCGAGAAGAATCGTCTCTGTAGCCATGTCCTCTGGCGGTGACTTTACACCAGAAGGATGAGAATCGGCGATTGTCTCCACCATCATGGATGAAGGGGTGGATGGCGGAGAGACGGAGAGAACACGACCGTGAAACGTTCCGCACAGCAGATGAGAGGCATAGGGAAGGATGCTGGTGATAATGTCGGAACACCTCATACTCCACTCTAACGATGGCGTGATGGAGGAATGCATCTCGTCCGTCCACGAAAGGGAGAGGGAAAAGAGGATACGGTTCCATGCGAGAAGGAGGGAGAATGGGGAGAGGAAGTGGCAGCTGCAGGAAACGATAGGATAGCCGCATTCTGCGAACAATACGGAGGACTGTAGCGCGGGGAGCAGGTCCGCAATCTCCTCCATATAGAAAACGCCCATCGATTTCGGAAACAACCACAATTGTACTTCTGGCGTACGTGTAACCGTCAGTAGAAAAGAGGATTCACTCGATTTGGGGCTGCGAGGACTCCATTCCACAAGGCAGAAGCCTTCCCGCTTCTTGTTCTTCTCTTCCTCTTCTTCACTCTTCTTTGACTAAGTGTAATTGCAAAACAACAAAGGATACTCGCTTCTGTGGCGATTTCTCCCCCTCCTCCTGTATCGGACCCTCTGATTTGTTGCTCAGACAGAGCGTGCGATTCTGATATGGATTGTACACCCTACAATTCGCCGCATCTGTGAATGCAACGAACCCGTCTTCGGACACGGAAATACTCGCAAACGGCTGGTCGGGACTCAGTTTCGTGTACACATTCTCCCTGTACAGTTCTGTGATCCTATCCTCATTCATCAGAGTATTTCTATTCTTGTCTTTGCTATTCCATAGGGTGTATGTTCCCTGTGTAGGTGCTGTTAGAAGTGTGAATGACAGAGAAGAGGTAAACTCTATGCAGCTCACTCACTGAAGGAGTCCAGCTCGAAAAGAATCAGCAAGCGAAGAACAACTGCATCGGGACGATCCAGTTTGGAGAGAAACTGGTTCGTCCAATCAGCGCGCTGATCCAAACGGTACTGTCCAGTTTGATCCAAGCGCAGTATTCATATAATTAATTAGCCATGGGCGCTGCTCCTAGTAGAACACCTGCAGAAATCCTGCAAGATAATAAGAATGCAATTCGTACTTCGATTCGCGAGATTGAGCGTGAACAAAGACAAATCGAAAGAAGAAGGAAAGAGGTGGAGTCGAAGATCAAGAAGGCTGCTCAGGATGGCCGTGTGGTGAGAAGAATGAGTTGTGACTGAAGAGTAGGGAGAGGTGAAGATCTTTGCCAAGGACCTCGTTCGGATTAAGAAGGCAATCGAGAAGTTCGAGGTGGCCAAGGCCAATCTCCAGGGCATTCAGATCCAGCTCATGACCGCGAGCGGCCAGGAAGCCATCACCTCTTCGATCAAGGGCGCTTGCGAGGCCTATCGCGCGCTGAATGGTCTTATGGATCCCAAGGCCATGCAGAGAATCATGGCCGAGTACCAGAAGGAGAGCATGCGTCAGGAGATTATGAGCGAAGTGATGGATGGCGCTATGGACGACGCTATGGGCAATTTGAACGATCCTGACGCGGAGGAGGAGCTGGTCGAGAAGACCCTTCAGGAGATTGGCGTGAGCGCCAGTGGACAGCTTATGGACCCTTCGGGCACCAACCCCAATCCTGTCTCTGCAGAGGCCAACGCAGACTTGACGAGTAGACTGAATAACCTGTAATTGTACCCATTCTCTCTTTGTTGCAGCAAACAAGCGAAAAGGATTTGTTGAACTGTTGGAGAGCCATTGCGAGGCTGGCTAGGGAGTTCTTTGGGGGCTCTCTTGTTGGGAGTGGTTGCATTCTTGCAGGAGGTGGCTTTGGGATTGTGTTGAGTGTATTTGGGGAGGGTGATGGTCTCATCGCTGTGTTGGGTGATGGCTTCCTTATGGTACGTGGAAGAGGTGATGGTTTCATTGCCGTATTGGGTGATGATCGCATCATTGTATTGGATGATGGCCTCATCACTGCATTTGGGAGAGGTGATGATCTCATCATGGTGTTGGATGATGGCCTCATCACCACATTACGAGAATCAGTCATCATCGGATTTGGAAGAGGCGCTGACCTCATCACCGCATTGCGAGATGAAACCACAGGCTGTGTAATGGATGGACTCTTCTTGGACTGTACTCGCTTGTCTTCAGGCATCGACTGCGCATCTCCCTTCACTGGCGGTGCATTTCCTCTCCTAATCTCCACAGTGGATTTCTCTTGCTGGTACGGCACATAGCGCCTTCCCTGACTGATTGCCGTATAAAACGCCACCACTCTGTACATCAATCAAAACTCGTGCGCACCACTTCGCATTTATCTTCACGCCGCTCAAACTGAATCCCGTCACACGCATGCGATCAATGCTCACGCCTCGACTCAGCGCCACATAGGTCATTCCCACCTCGAACACACCTCGCAAATCGACATCCAACAGATCGATCGTCATTCCTTGCGATTTGTGAATCGAAATGCCCCACGCCTGCGTCTCACTCCACCACATTCATCCTACCAGCTTCAGCGGCAATTGCGTGCGACTCGCCACTACACAACCTCCCGCCTCCACACTAAACTCCACTGTTTCCATCGTTATTCGCTTTTCGCCCTTCACCGTCGAGAAACAGACCACCGGCATCGGATGCGCCTCCTCGCCCTTCTTCGTGAAGGAAACCACCACGCCGCGACAGCCGTTCACAAGTCCGTCGCTCACCGACAGATTCTTCACCAACATCACTTGCGCGCCCAATTTTAGCGTCAGACGCGCCGGCGCCTGACACGACTTGCCCAGTTGGTACAGATAACTCTCCTCCACTACGTGTGACACATGGATGGAGAGAGCACCGCCATTGTCGATGGAGGCGTAATCAACTGCTGGCGAGTCCAACGCGTCCAGCTTCTGCTGGTTGTAGCGGTTCACGTCGTTGTTCAGCGCGAAGAGCCTGCCGGTCAAATCCACGGCGGAATCTTACTTGGTGCTCTCCACGTGAAATTCCTCGTCGGACTCTTCGTCGCGGTTCTGCCGTGCGATGACCTGTTCCAAGTCGTGCGACGCCATCGACTCGATGACGTGGACGGACTGTTGCGAAACACGGCCCTAGTAACTCAATTGGGCCCCAATTCGCAACATAACGGACTTCGCGCAATAACCGCTGCAATCGCATGTCCTTCTGTCGAAACACCGTCTTTAGCACCACCACTTTCTGCTTTTCACCCCCAACACGAGACATCACTTCAATCACCACATTCCACCATCGCGACTCGAAGCTGAAGATCACACCGTGCTGCCCCAAACCCACGGGCGGCAGCTGGAAGAAGTCGCCTGCTTATTACATTGAATCATCAGCCCCACCGCATGCCACGATCTGAATGCCGCCAAAGGGCGTGGAGTCGTTGCGAACCGTCCGGCCGACGTACTCCAGCATGTCGAACAGCCGTCCGTCCAACATGGAGATCTCGTCGATGATCAGCACTTGGCACGCCTTCCATCGCTCCACCGCCGCCTCGTTCTGCCGCACCTTCCGGAGCGTCTGGTTCACATCCATGTTGGTGATGCCCAGACCGGCGAAGGAGTGGATCGTGATGCCTCCGATGTTGCACGCGGCGATTCCCGTGGAGGCGGTCACGAACACCTTGTCCTTTCCCAATTGCTCCTGGAGGGCTTCAATCATCACGCGGAGGATGTGGCTCTTTCCCGTTCCAGCGTCGCCCGTGAAAAACACGTTCTACACATCACCCAGATACGGTGCACCTTACATATCCCTTCAGCACCGTTTCGAGCACACTCATCTGTTCGGCAGACAAACCGGAGGCATAGTCATCCACGAGACCCTCGATCGGTCTATCCGTCAAACATCCCCTCCGTTCTCACCGCTCCTTCTTTGCAATCTGTTGATCCGGCGCAGGGAGGTCATCCAGACTCTGTTCGGGGAGAGTGAAACGCGATCTTGACTTGAGCCTCCTTCCCTCCCCTACCTTTGGGTATTTGCGTTCCGAAACGAGTTATATCCTCTCTTGCGACCGCCTCGTCCCGATCCCGAGAATGAGCCTTCGGACACGATCCGCGCCTTTGCCTCGGTGTGCGTGCTGACTTTGCGTGTACTGAGTGCTGCGAAGGCGCTTTTCACGTCCATACTATCCCTAGTGATTTGGCGGGAAAATGTCTGGAACAAACAGCGCGAGATTAGTTCATTCTGATCAGAATCTCATTCTCGGAGATGGCCATACCGATCTGGTTGCGGAGGCTGAGCAGCGAGTCGTCATCTCTGCTTCTCACGTAGAACACGCCGAAGTCCCAGTGCATGTAGCCAGCCGGACCGCCGGGCAGGATCATGCCGCGGTCGTTGGTGTAGTACATCCAGCCGGGAATCAGCTTGCCCTGCTTCAGCTTCTTC
>ERZ827156.2375-NODE-2375-length-19478-cov-2.981053_pt1 | contig 19478 bp, 17 predicted proteins | sample MGYA00519919_ERZ827156 | MGnify/ENA primary metagenome ERZ827156 (study PRJEB31778, sample SAMEA3449269) | human gut metagenome | biome: human gut; feature: human-associated habitat; material: faeces | place: United Kingdom | collected 2010/2012 ...
ACTTATGCTCCCCTCTTCTTACTCTGCGGCAACTTCTGCCATTAAAGCTCCAATTATTCTGATCATACCTGTATCTGTTCCGCCAAGCTTTGGAGATCTGTTGAAGAAGTCAAATGCCACAACTGCTGCTGGTCTGCCTTTCCGAACAGCCATGAACTGTACGAATTTTCCATTTTCCTGGCTTACATACATCCTGCCTGCTTCTTTATAGGAATCTTTCAGACGGCTCATAGCGCTTTCCATGTATACGCCCTGTTCATCAAACAGCTCCTGATATTTCTTATCCATGGCCCATGTCAGATTCTGAATTGGATTTACGTATTTACCTACGGATATGCTCCGATGCATATCATCGCCTGTATACACAGCTGCACCATCAATATCAAAGCCCGCACACACAGCCTCCAGAGCAGATTTTAAAGCACCGGCACCTTCCTTGTGCAGTTTTAATGTCAGCTCCTGGACAATCTGTGCTTTACGGCTGTCACTGACTATCGTAGAACGGATGCCGCTGTTTAGCTGTATTTCTCTGTCTGTAACTATATTTCCATGTTTACGTTCATCGTATATGATATAGCGGTTCTTGCCTTTTGCCTTTGCTATATAAAGTGCTTTATCAGCTATTTTAAAAAGCTCTTCCAGGCTGCTTCCATCCTCAGGATATTTTGCAATTCCCCAGGAAGTCGTAACAGATACCTCTTTATCAGCAAAAGCCCATTGGATATTCTTGGTGATGGTTTTCAGAATAAGCCGAAGCTCCTGTTCTGATTTTACATTTTCAAACAGTACCATGAACTCATCACCGCCGAATCTGCCGGCTACACCTCTTGCATTCAGATCACTGCGGATTATCTCAGATACCCTGGACAATACTTCATCACCGAACATATGCCCATAAGTATCATTTATAGTCTTGAAATCATCTACATCAATAATCGCCAGATACAGTCCTTCATGGGTATTCTGACAGTCCCGTATTCTTTCTATTGTATACTCATTGATTGCACGCTTATTGAACAGTCCTGTTCCCGGATCGTATGCACTTTCCGTCAGATAATAGCTTTTCCTTTCCTCTGTACCTTCCAGCGCAGTGATGATCCCCACTGATAAATATCTGACTCCATCCTTATACATCATCCGTCCCTTGAAACGGCGTCTGCGGTCTTCTTTACTGCCTTGCACTGTTCCGTCAAAATAAGAGGGCAGTGTTATTGTAACATCGAACTGATCTTTTCCATGCTTCAATACTTCGTAAAGCACCTCAAACTGCGTCTTCAAAGAATCCGGTTCATCACTGGCAAGCAGCTCATTTCTGGCCTTTTCCAATGGGCACTTGATAATCGGTATGCTGCGCACATTGATATAATGATAAATATTGATTTCATCTGTCTCCAAAGAATATTCAAAGTAACACTGTGACAGCAGTCCGAGGAATTCCCTGTACTTTCTGATCAGATGCATATAAATGGCATACCTGTCCTTTAGCTCCATAAACTCGCTCAGTTCCATATCTATTGTATCAAAACCATCTATATTCCTTCCATTTCTTCTCATTTCCAGATAAAGATAATGGTATTGCTGGTCATAACATCTTATCCTGGCGGTCAGATATTGTGTTCCTTTCCCCAGCATTTCTACTGCTCCCAGGAAATCATCCAGATCATCCGGATGAAGAAGCTCTGTCATAGAGTAGCAGGAATTTGTACCTAGCAGCGCATAAAACGGTTCATCACCATCCACAAAGCGGTATCCCTTTTTTAATGTTGCCTTACCGTAATAACATTTATATCCATCCCCACGGTTTTTATACTCTGTAATATTCACGATATTCTTATCCTTCTCTATGTAACAATATAGCACGTATATTTTATCCCTTTTACATAAGTTTGGCAAGTATCGTATTATACCTCTTCCATAAAATATATTCTGGCATCGTAATCCTGATAAAGCGCTGTATTCTGTCCATATCCGGTTCCCGCATAATTCTGCGCCAGAGGTACTCCATGTCGGTTCATGACAGCCCCGCTGACCACTTTATCTTCTTTCTCACCATCGAGACGTATGAATTTTGATATGGCATCATGCAGCAGGGAATCCTGCTTTACATGGACAGGCGCCATTGTATTAATCAGATCTCCCATCCTGTGTATATCATACTTCAGAGCCCGGTTATAGAAGTGATACTTTTTCGCGTCATCCAGTCCTCTGGTTTTGAATACATGATGACTGTAGTTTGCCAGTGTCTCTCCCTGTAGCATAATACCTACGGCTTTGCTCTTATCCGCAGATACCATATTCCATCTAATGACATCCATGTCATAAACAGATTTCTTATCCGCTTCTTCATACAGGCGATACCAGTCACCGAACTGCAGCACATTGCGCCATTTCTTATACAGTTCTATCTCCACCTTGATTTCTTCCATATCTTCCATGGAAGCATCACTCAGATTACACTCATATCCAAGAATCCCCACACTGGCAATTGCAAATCGTGATGTAAGCGGTGTTCTGCGCAGCGTCTGATGATTAGGACACCCGGATACATGGGCTGCAATCACAGACTGCGGATAACCATAACTGTAACTGTTCTGTATTCTGGCTCTGCTGATGGCATCTGTATTATCACTTGCCCAGATCTGTGGCATAAAACACAGCATTCCCAGATCAAAACGATTACCGCCAGAAGCACAGGCTTCAAACAGAATGTGTGGAAATCTGTCTGTCAGTGTCTGGATTACCTGATATAATCCCAGAATATATCTGTGCGCAAACTCTCCCTGATGCCTGGGTGCAAGTCCCTGGCTGTAATAATCCGACAGATTACGGTTCATATCCCATTTAACGTAATCTACCTTTCCTCTGGAAAAGACATCGGACATGCTCTCTATAATATAATTACGCACTTCTTCTCTGGTCAGATCCAGTACCATCTGATTTCTTCCAAGAGCATGCTCCTGTCCCGGTATCCGTACCGCCCAGTCCGGATGCTTCCGATAAAGATCAGAATCCTCACTGACCATTTCAGGCTCTACCCAGATACCAAATTTCAATCCAAGCTTATGGATTTTCTCAGAAAGTCCAGCCAGTCCAGTCGGCAGCTTCTCCTTATTGTCATACCAGTCACCCAGAGATGACGCATCAGAATTTCTTTTACCAAACCAGCCATCATCCAGCACGAACAGTTCCATGCCTGCATTCGCTGCTGTTCTGGCAAGCTTGAGTATCTTCTTCTCCTGCACATCAAAATACATGGCTTCCCAGGAATTGATCAGAATGGGACGTTCTTTATGCTTCCATTCTCCTCTGACAATATGCTCTCTGACAAAATAATGCAGTTGTCCACTTACTCCCTGATATCCCTGATGAGAGTAGGTCAATACTGCCTGTGGAGAGCAAAAGGCTTCTCCTGCTTCCAACTGCCAGCATAAGTAATCAGGATTCATCCCGGCAAGAATACGCATCTTGCCATGTCCCCCTGCCTGTGCACTTTCTCTATGATTCCCTGAATACAGCAGATTCACAGCATAGCAATCTCCATACTCCTGTGTTGTCTCTGTATCTGCCCATATAAATAAAGGATTGGCTCTGTTGGACGAGAAACCGACACTCGTGTCATTTACATATTTCCCCTGACGAAGTATTGTTTCATTCTTAGCCATCTCTCTTGCCCAGTCTCCATGGAAATCTGTAATCTTCAAGACTCCTGCTTCCATATCCAGCTGCATACTCATAAGTCTGTTGACTGTAACTGTCTCTTTCCCTGAATTAACCAGTCTTCCATATCGAACCAGACAATCACAATCTTCCATAACGCCATAGACAAGCTCCAGCTTTACCTTGCTGTTTCGGTCTGCCAGAGTAATAACCAGTGACTGTCCATTTCCCTTCTCTTCATAAGCCCCCGGCAATCCCTCCGGTGTCAGCAGACTTTCCTCTATTCTGTAATTTTCATAACGAAAATCACTGGTGCTGCTGCCATCAGCCAGTACCAGTTCTACATAAGGCTCTCTCATATCACCTTTTCCACGGGAGGATATCTCCAGACATACATCATCCAGGCAAAGATTGGGCTGTGAAGTGTCTGCAATCAGACTACAGCCGTTTTGATTGGTAATGACCGGTGCCATAATCTCACATACTTTGGCAAGTCCTTCCTCTTCAATTTCTATTTTCTCCCCATAATAGAGATGCAGCAGATTCCCTGCTGCATCCTTCCTGAAGATATAACTTGTATGGGGAGTCTGCAATGCAAAGCATCCATCCTGTACAATAATCATACTTTTTCTCCTTATGCTTCATGTCTGTGTGCAAGTTCCTGATTAATCTCTCCTAATTTCTCATCCGTCAGAATATACTTCTTAGCAAAGATAAATACTGCGACCAGTAAGCCAATAATCGGCAGCACTGTCATTGTCATACGAAGGACAGCTACTGAGGTGTAGGAATCTGATACCATAGCTGCTGCTTCTGTTGAGGTATCATTGCTGATATTGCTGATTGTCAGACAGATAGAAGCGATCATGGCAGCCACACCACTTGCCAGCTTGACTACGAATGTCTGCATGGAGAAGATCACGCTTTCATCACGTCTGTTATTCTTCAATTCGCCATAATCCACGGTATTAGCCAGGAATACTGTTGTCAGTACAGTCAGCATACCAAATGCTGTGAAAATGAAGAATCCGGGAATCATCAGAATATAAATATTAGTACGGTTCGTAAACATCAGCGCAAGCAGCACTGCGTATCCGCCAATTGCCATAACGAAGCTGACGTAGAATACCTGCATGGCACTGATGAACTTACGAAACAGCGGGTAGAACAGCATCATGGAGATAATCTGGATTCCACCGCCAAACGTATTGAACAGTACATAATTTGCATTCCAGCCTGCGCCACCGATATCATATTTAAAGAAATAGATCAGCAGGTTTGATGTAATGTAGAGAGAACAGTTAATTAATACAATTGTGATAACTACTGTCATAGCCTGATCGTTACTGACCAGAGCTTTGAACATCTGACCTACAGATGGAGCTTCTACATTCACTGTTGACTTTTCCTTAATATTCAGACAGGTAATCACTGTAAAAAGGATAAATACTGCTGCAATAATCAGTGCAAACCACCCAAAACCAACTCTTTCAATCTCTCTTTGTGAAGTACTGTCGCTGAATATAGAACCAAGAGCCGGTACGCACAACATGGTAATGATCGTAATCAGGGCAGAACCTACACCCGCACAGGAACGGGCAAGTGTGGACAGATTCTCTCTCTCCTTACCACCCTCTGTAAACGCCGGAATCATGGACCAGAAAGGAATATCCATCATTGTATAAGTAACACCCCAGAGAACGTAGAATACTGCCGCATAGGCAACCAGTCCACCACCATTGAGTGCAGGCGGCGCCATGAACATCAGATACAGAATAATGGCATTCATGACCGTACCGATCAGCAGCCAGGGTCTGAACTTCCCCCAGCGTGTCTTGGTCTTTGCTACGACAACGCCCATAATCGGGTCATTAAAGGCATCAAAGATACGTGCTGCCATAAGGATCACACCCATGGCAAAAGCACTCACCCCCATAATATCCTGATAGTAATATAAAATATAATTGGCAGAAAGCATGTATACCATGTCTTTTCCTACCGCCCCTAATCCATAAGATACTTTTTCCTTCTTTGTCAGTCTCATACTTCTATTTCTCCCTTTTTCAATGCAAACGCTGCTTCTACTACCTTGTAAGCCCCATCATATATACCAAGCTTCTTATTATTTACAATATTGTGGCACATGCTCTCCAGCATACCCGGATCTCTCAGGAACAGATCAAGCATCTGTATGGTATGTTCAATATCACGGCATTCCAGTGTGCCATCGCCCAGCTCTGCTGAATGCACAGCCCCCCACTGCTCATGTCCTCCTACTCTTCTGATAAAGAGCTTTGGAATCGGATAAAAGGCAAGCTCACTTGGTTTGGTCACAAGTACATCCGCACTTCTCATCAGCAGGTTCGTACAGTATACTGCTTCAAATATATTCTCATGGTAGAAGCCATGGATTCCTGAAACCTTTCCTTCCAGTGCTTCTTTGGCAAAAGCCACTGTATCTTCCCAGTTATCCATGTGCTCTGTGGTAATGCCTTCATACCGGGCAGATTAGCCTTGATCATTTCCCAGATGTTGCGGTAGTCGCCCACATTCACATATACAACGGCTTTTCCGGCAATGACATAGGGAATCAGATAATGCAGTACTTCACCGAAGATCTCCATCTGTGCGCCGGCGCCGCCTACTGTCAGAAGGAATCTCATAGCCTCTCCATTCTTCAATCTGGATAATCGTGCCTCGCAGTCCTTCTCGATATTTGCTGCCAGCTCATGATCTATATAATGTCCTGTATACATCAGATCCTGTGGTGGCATTGCCTGTACGACCTTGTCTTTCATCATACCGTTACCGATACGATAGCCCTGATATGCATAGTGGGTCTGTACTGTATGAAGACTGCCCTGCGCATAATGTAACGCCATTGGCCAGTTATCAGGAATCGCATTGACTACATGTTTCATGCCTGCATGAACTGCTGCCTGTGCGGGCCATACGTGTGTGGCAATAACAGGAATATCCTTAGGCACACTATGATATACAGGTGCCATCAGTTCAGCATTCTTCTGATCTGCTGCATTGTAGGAAAGCTGTCTGAATCCTTCATAATTCACAGGTTCCCATACGAATTTGTTAAAAAGCTTACTCTTCTGGGAGATTCTTGATCCCAGAGAATATAATTCATTCTGTGCACTGATCAGCTTCGTACAGGTAGTCTCCGGGTAAGAATTCAAATCCATCCAGTATGGTGTATATCCAAGCGCGTGTGCAGCAGATGCAATTGCCATGGAGATACGGTAATGTCCAAATCCCATACGGATATTTCCTACAATTACACCCTTCTCCTCATCGAAGCTTCCTTTGCCCTCTTTTCTGGTGACAACTACATTCTTAACACCCAGTGGCTCTCCGATGCAGGGATTATCCCTGATGATGCACTGATAATTGACCTTGGAATCATCACCGTATTTCTTCTGATTCTTTTGCTTGCTCTTCTGCGCCTTACGTATTACTTTCTTACTCATTGGATTCCCAAATATCTCACTGGTTCTGTCTTTCTTTGTACTGGCTTCTACACGTACTTTTTTCATACTGATTCCTTCTTTCTGTTACTTCTCTACCCTGATTCCATGAATAATAATCTGTATCATCTCATGTAATGCGTCTTCATAGCTGATCCCATGCTCCACCAGAATGCTGTCTGCAAAAAACTTCTGTATGGTGCTCTCTACCATTGCCTGCAGAACCGGAAGCGCAATCGGACGAATCTTCCCTTCTGCCACACCCTGTTCGATCAATGCATTAGTAGCATCCCAGTCTGTAGACAGATACGCGGATACTCTGGTATAGATATTGGGATATTTCTCACTGAGCTGATAGAGATTACTCAACCCTATATTCTGATACCTTTCCGGTAATACCACCAGTATCTGCTCTATCTTATCTACCACATCCAGATCAGGATTCTCTACGATTGCCCGCTCACTCTTTTTGATATCTGCAAAACAGTAATCAGCCAATGCTAACAGCATAGCCTCTTTGTTATCATATACATGATACAGTGTCTTCTTACTGATACTGAGATTTTTGGCAATGTCATCCATGGTGAATTTCAGACCTTTCCTGCCAAACTCTTCAATTGCAGCAAGAAGTATTTTCTCTTCTAATTGAGACTGCATATTTCTTATCTCACCTTTCTTTGGAAACTTGAAAACTGCTTTAAGTTTCTTAGTTTCCTTTATTATATCATTTACAATAGGAAATACTATTCACAAATAAGAACAAATTTCCCGTGCTTTTTCAGTATAAATGCACAAAAAAAGACAGACATTTCTGCCTGCCTTCTTTCTTATACAATTCTTCTGACACTTAATATCTCTCGATAAGTAGCATATCCTATCTTGATTCCAGTCTTCACACCGCTGGCGTGTACAATCTTTCCATTACCAATGTAAAGAGCCACATGTCCTGCGTAGCAGATGATATCTCCCGGCTGCGCTTCAGTGAAGCTTACCTCTTTACCTGCTGTCCTTTGTGAATACGAGCTTCTTGGAATGCTGTATCCATATGCTTTGAATACAGACTGGGTAAATCCTGAACAGTCAGCACCATTGGTCAGGCTGGTACCGCCCGGCACATAAGGGTTTCCAACAAATCCACAGGCGTAGATTGCAATCTGTTTACCAATATCACTACCATTGGCAGCCAGGATTTCTGCTGAATTCACTGTTGCTGTTCCCTTGGGCTTACTGGTGGTCGTAGTAGAAGTGTTATTCTTATTCTGCGCTGCTTTTCTACGGGCTTCTTCCTCTGCCTTTTTACGGGCTTCCTCTTCTAGCCTGGCAATCTGGGCATTCTGCTGCTTAATCTGTGTCTTATAGACCTCTGCCTGCTGTTTCGCCTTACTGATCTGTAGTGCATAATCATCACTGACAGCCTTCAGCTCTGCCATTGCAGCCTCCATGCCTTCCTGCTCTTCCTTATATTCGTCCTGCGTCATTTCCAGCTCGGATTCTTCATCCTCCAACTGTGCCTTCAGGTCTTCTATCTTTTGCCTGGTTTCCTGATAGCGTATCAGCAGCTGCCTGTCATAATCATATATTTTCTCAATATAATCAGCCTTGTTCACCAGATCTTCCATGGAGCCGCCTTCCATAAGAAGGTTTATATAATTCATGTCGCCTTTTTCATACATGAACCGGATACGGACTATCATCGCATTATACTGGTTCTGCTCATCTTCCCTAGCAGCCCCCAGATCTTTCTCCGATTGTGCAATCTGTTCCTTCTTCTTCTGAATGTCTTCTTCGATCAGGCTGATGCTTGCCATAATATCTGCAATCTCAGCCTGCAGGGAATCCATCTCGCCTTTGATTCCCTGCTGTTCACCGGCTAATTCATCAATCTGGTCTCCAAGCTCGTCCAGCTTATCCTGATCCTGTTGATTTTTTTTCTTCAGATCACTGATCTGATCTGCATACGCACAGACACCCGACTCCATAAACACTGTGAATGCCATAACCAGGCACAACAGATGCTTCAAACGTTTCTTCATCTACTACTGATACCCCTTTTATATACCAGTATATACTTACTGTGCTGTAGTGGAGGATTCTTCTGTCTCTTCTACAGTCTCTACGTTTGTCATGGTTTTAAGCTTTGCCATAACATCGTCCTGAAGCATATACATTCTGTAAGTTGTCTTACCGACCTCATCAAGAAGTGCTTCAGCTGAGTCATATCCATATTCCTTGGCTTCTTCTTCAGCCTTCTTGTTAATATCTTCGTCTGTTATCTCAATACCTTCCTGTCTTGCTACTGCTTCGATTACAAGGTACTGCTTTACTGTTTCCTGTGCCATCTCTGTCAGCTGCGCATTGTACTCATCCATCGTCATCTGATAATATGTGGTAACAAATGTCTCCAGATCACATCCATAGAAGCTGACACAGATTGCTTCCATATATTCATTATAATTCTGAACTTCCTCATCTACAAGAGGTTGTGGTACAGAAGTGAACTGACTGTCACTTACCAGCTGATCCAGAATGGCATTATTGATATTGGTCTGGTAATTGTTCTCTGCCTCTTCTTCTACACTCTTCCTGGCTGCATCCCACAGAGCTTCCTTGGTCTTATATTCCAGTCCCATCAGCTCCAGCTGCTCTGGTGTTACATTCTCATAATCAGTAGACTCAAGAATATTCTGTACTGTAACAGTAAATACAACTGCCTGTCCAGCCAGATCCTGGTTTCTGCTGTAGCTTTCAGGGAAAGTCAGATTCAGATCTACAGTATCTCCCGGCATAACGCCAATCAAGCCTTCTTCAAAGCCATCAATAAATGTATTGGAACCGATCTTTAACTGATAGCCCTCTGCGCTGCCGCCGGAAAAGGCTTCTCCATCCTTCTTGCCTACATAATCTATTGTAACCAGATCGCCGTCTTCTACTGCTCTGTCTGTAACAGGATATGTAGTGAGCATATTGCCGTTGATATAATTCTCGATCACTTCATCTGTTACTTCTGTCTTGGCAGCCTGCACTGTCATGTCCTTATATTCGCCCAGTGTTACATACTCATCTACATCCAGATCAGCCAGCGCTACATAATCAGCTCTTTCGCTTACCTTGGTTTCCTCTTCGGAAGCTGTCTCCTGTGTTGCTGCAGTCTCGCTGCTCTGTTCTGTTGTCTGTGCTGCATCAGATCCTGTCTGTGTACTCTTATTACCACAAGCACTTAAACTGACAGCCATAACACCTGCGATACACATCATTGCCATTTTCTTTTTCATTATAATAACTCCAATCCTTATATATAGTAATACCCTCAAAAAAAGATATAACAACTCATTTATATCACAAAAACCCGCTGTTGAAAAGGGAATCTCCTTGCACTTTTGCATATTTAATGATAAAATTCAAAGTGATTGCAGTGAATTGATTCACTGACTGGTAGGAGGTCAATTTATGAGTCCGGTTTTAAAAGTTATTTTAATTGTTTTGGTCGTTCTGGTAGCAGTCATTGCAATCCTGTATTTTCTTGGACGTAAAGCCCAGAAGAAGCAGGCAGAACAACAGGCTCAGATAGAGGCAGCCAAGCAGACCGTAACGATGCTGATTATCGATAAGAAGAAGTTGCGGTTAAAAGATTCCGGTCTTCCAGCAATGGTCATGGAACAAACGCCCAAATATTTAAGGAGAGCGAAATTCCCCATTGTAAAAGCTAAAGTCGGCCCACAGATTATGTCTTTGATCTGTGATGCATCCATCTTTGATACGGTTCCGGTTAAGAAGGAAGTGAAGGCAACTATAAGCGGTATTTACATCACTGATGTGAAGGGTATCCGTGGCAGCCTGAATCAGCCTACCGGCAAGAAGAAGGGCAAGTTCAAGGCATGGGTTGAGAAAATGCAGGAAAAAGCAGGTGCGAAACCATTAAAGTAAACAATAAAAAAGGAAAGCAGATCGGTTCTCCCGATGCTTTCCTTTTTTATTTATCACTGTTTGCAGTAACCACTACTTCAATATGACAGTCCGCTATATACTGGTAATTCGCTTCCAGCGTATAATCAATATGTATGCGAAGCTTATCCTGCGTCTCTTCTGCTACTTCTACTTTGGAGGTATCCAGCCCTATCAGGATCCCCCCCATTGGCGTGGCATATTCTGTAATGGTTTTCTTACCCTGGGTAAAAATCATCTGTACGTTGACTCCACCACGCTTGGTCAGAGAAAATTCGTCCCCCCTGACTTTTATCATATTCTTAATGGGCTCTTCCATTCCCTCTACCAGTTCTTCATACAGAATGTAGTGGGCATTGTTTCTGTAATAGTATTCACCGGCACAGATCGTTTCAATCTTATCCAGTTCTTCATCATTTTGTGCTTCTTCTTCAAACTGCAGTCCCTGTATGCACAGCAATACATCTTTTGTCATACTGCAATCACACCTTTCTATCTCTTCTCCAGCCACTCTGCCAGCAAGCTTCTGTATACGATCTCATGCTGGGGCTCTCTGTCTTTTTCCTCTGTATAGAACCATTCTTCCAGCAGCTGTTCTGTCTCTTCTTTGGTCAAAGCCCTGCCATTCTCGTCTGTCAGACATCCGGTTCCCTGTTCTACATATATCTCCGGTCCCAATATACCGATCCACAGCAGTATTCCAGCCATCATGAACCACTGTCTCCATATCCTGCTCCATTTCATATCCATACCTCCATTTACTGATATCAGTATGGACTGTTCTGATGGCTTTTATTCCACTATTGTTTATCTTTTCCCAGCTGAAGCTGTCTGGTGATGGCTTCCTCCTGGTTGTCCACATGGCGGGTCACGACTCTGGCTGCAGTTTCCTTATCCTTGCGCATAATGCTCTCATATATATCATTATGCTCCTGGATAAGACGCTCATACTGCGTAGCATCCTTAATATATTCAAAGCGGTAACGATACATCTGCTCAGCCAGATTATTGACCAGCTGAATCAGACGGTCATTTCTTGTTGATCTGACAATAATATCATGAAGGCGCACATCTGCCGCTGCAATCTTACGCCAATCCTGTGTCCTGGTCGCTTCCTTGAACTCTGTACATGCCTTGCCAAGCTCTGTCAGCTCCTCCTGCCGCATACGGTCACAGGCAAGCTCAACTGCCAGGACGTCCAGTGCCCTTCTTACCTCCAGTACATCCTTGAGATTCTTCCATGTGATCTGTGCAACCTCTGCACCTCGTCTTGGTATCATTACTACAAGACCCTCAAGCTCCAGCTTACGGATTGCTTCTCTGATTGGTGTTCTGCTGACTCCAAGCTTATTTGCCAGATGAATCTCCATCAGTCTCTCGCCCGGCTTCATTTCACCCGTAAGAATCGCCTGTCTGAGGGTATTAAAAACTACATCTCTTAACGGTAAATACTCGTCCGTTCCATTTACCTGAAATGCATCGCTCATATACTGCCCTACCTTTCCCCATTGTAAAACTGTGTTACTTTGATCTGCTTGGCCAGTCCCATCTCTCTCAATGCCTTCTCTGCGGCCAATGCCTCCTGTTCCTCTTTATATATACCAAATACAGTAGGTCCGCTTCCGCTCATTAACGCATTCATCGCTCCATGTTCTTTCATGAAGTCCTTGATCTGCGCAATAACAGGAAACTGCTCTACAGTAACGGTTTCCAGTACATTATCCATTCTGTCTGTAATTCCCTGCAGACTTCCCTGCTTCAATGCCTCTATCATCCCATCAATATCAGGATGGCTGCTCAGTTCATCTGCCTTTAGGCTCTGGTACACCTCTTTGGTTGATACCATAATAGGAGGTTTGGCAACCAGAATAGATGCCTTGGGCGGTGCTGGCAGTTCGGTAAGCTTCTCCCCGATTCCTTCTGCCAGTGCTGTTCCTCCCTGAATACAGAATGGAATATCCGCACCCAGACGCAATGCCTGCTCCATCAGCTGTTCCCTGGTCTGTCCCAGTTCAAAAAGCTCATTCATTGCCAGCATGGTAGCAGCGGCATCTGTACTTCCGCCAGCCATTCCTGCTGCTACGGGAATATGCTTCTTTAGATGAATCTCTATTCCTTCTTTGATGGAATAATACTCTTTCATCAGTTTTGCTGCACGAAATATAAGGTTATTTCCAATATCTCCCAAGGGATCTTTACTGTCTACGGATAAAATAATATCCGGATCTTTACGTTTGTTGAATTCCAGCTCATCATACAGATCAATTGCCTGCATGATCATTTTCACTTTATGATACCCATTGGGCAGACGTCCACATACATCCAGTCCTAAATTCACCTTGGCTCTTGCCTTATATTTCAATTTATCCATGTTTCTTCCTTCCATGTGCTGCATTGTACGTTACCGTAATCATTGTACTTCATTCAGTACAATATACATTTTGTATTCGATTATATACAATTTCTAAAGATTCGTCAATATCCATCATTTACTATTAAGTTTTCTTACAGGCCTGTCGATATATAAGATGAGAGTTAATGTATCTGTTTCACAGTAATGCATGGATGCAGTGTGAAATATTTCACACAGATTTGTGCCCGCAGTTCAAGGTCTGCAGGCTACAGAAAGGAATGGTTATAATTATGGATGTAAACGGACTTACTAACACAATGTCAGCTGCTGTATCTGATATCAAAAACGTGAAAACTGATACAGCTGCGAAAACCGACAGTACACAAACAAAAGATAACAATACAGATCAGGCAACAGCCACCACTCCAAAGCAGGATGATACAGCTGCTGTCTATGATAAGAGCAAACTCAGTGAAGATGACAGAAAAACAATTGTAGAACAGCTAAAAGCCGATCAGGAGAAGCGCCAGACTCAGCTTACTGATCTTGTAAAAAACATGATGTCCAAGCAGGCTGCTACCTTTGGACAGGCTACAGATATCTGGAAGTTCCTTGCAAAAGGAGATTTTACTGTAGATGCCGAGACCAAAGCAAAAGCCCAGAAGGATATCGCAGAAGATGGATACTGGGGCGTTGAGCAGACCTCAGACCGTATCGTTTCCTTTGCCACAGCATTGGCAGGTGACGACAGCAAGGCTCTGGAGAAAATGCGTGATGCATTTGTCAAAGGCTATAAGCAGGCTGAGAAACAGTGGGGCGGCAAGCTTCCTGATATTTCCCAGAGAACTTATGATGCTGTCATGAAGAAATTCGATTCCATCTCTTCCAAAAAAGAAGAAAAATCCGACAGCGATGGCAAGGTCATCATCAAAGACAATACAACGACAGAAGATACCGCTAATTCGTTAGCTTAATCAAATACCACCAACAAGAACGGGGCTGTTCAAAGCCCCGTTCTTTATATTTCACCGGATTTTACGATCAGCAGTTTATCTCCCGGCGTGATATCTTCACTGGTAAGCTGATTGACTTCTTTTATTTTATCCACGCTGACATAATATTTTCTTCCTATCTGCCAGAGTGTATCTCCTTCTTTTACAAAATATATGGCAAAACCAGGAAGCTTCTCCAATTTGGAACTGTCCAGCTCTGTAATCTTCAGATCAGTCAGAATCTCTTCCTGTGCCTCACCGTAGAGCATCAGATGCAGGGTCAATACAGCCTGCCATTCTATCCTTTCCCCATCCTTCATAACCACATGCAGCTGTTCCAGCTGTGGTTTCAGAGAACAGTTCTCTATATTATACTCCATGTCCTTGCGGAGTCCTGATAACTTCCTGGTTATGGTAAATGGAAGTCTGCTCTCAGCCATGGCGAAATTATTACCATCTTCATTATTCAGATATAAGACCTGTACTTCGGCACTTCCCCTGATCTCTATCTCATCATCTCCGAAGATACAGTTCTCAATCTCAGGCTTTGCTTCACTATGGCATATTTGTAATATTTTTGTATCAATTCCATCCGGCTTTACCGTGCCGGTCAGTTTCTCTTCCAGATAGGCATCCTGTAGCAGCTGTCTGAACTTCTTCGGACTGGAGATCGCAGCCACTTCACAGCTTACCCCATAGACGTCAGCTACGATAGGGGAGGACTCCTTCTGCAAAAGCTTGATTTCCAGTTCCAGTGCCAGCTCCACTCCAAGCATTCTGGCTTCGCCATCGCTGTCTTCCCGTACGGTAATCTCCTCATGCCCTACTTCATACGCAATGTCCGCTGTCATCATCTCTTCACAGCCCTGACATTCGATGTTTCCGCTAAAGGGCATCGTTGTTTCATACCAATTTGTCCTGCCACTGATATCCTCTTTATATATAAGGAAAAGAGACAGTTCACCACCTACTGCAATCTTTCCAGAAAGTGGCTTAAAATTTACATGTTGAATTGCCGTACTTCTCCAGATAACCGTTCCCACTGCCGGTAATCCTGCTGGCAACTTGTTTTCTTCGTGGATTCGAAACAGATCCCGCTTACTTACTGCTGTTTCCAGATAGTCCAGCGGCTTCTTGCGGTATTCCAGCTCTTTTCCACCTTTTGCCTGCTCCTTCTCTGCTCCATTCAAGTCCACACATACTTCTTCCTGGGTATTCTCTTCTACTCTGGGCATAAGACTGATTACAGCCTGAATACTCAGCTTTCGTGAATTGATAAGATTCACTCTCATATCTTCCAGATTGGTATTACAGATAGCCCTGTCTGTGCTTTCCACCATATCCATGTAGATTTCTTCCATGAAGGGCAGTTCACCTTCCATCCCGGCAAGCCCAGATTCTTTTCCTTCTGCAAGATATAGAATCTGATACACAAGTCTGCCTTTTACCCAGACCTTATTGGTTCCGGACTTTACTTCATCTACCTTGATTTTCCCTCTGGTAAATACAGGCTTGCCAACATCCGGTCTGCTGTCCGATACATTAATATCCTCTTCCAGCGGAATCTGCAATAATGCCTTTGCCTTGATCCGTTCTGTATGTATATTCTTTTTCACAAGTTCCATATTTAAAAAGACCTCTCGAAGAATCCTGACTTATCACATTCTATTCTTCGAAAGGTCTTAATATGCGTATTATCTGACTGCACCGATCAGTTCTGTCAGATTCTCCACATGGTAACGCTCCATGTACTCTTCTATTCCTTTCACAACTTCAGCAGTTGTATAAGGATTTACAAAATTCATAGCGCCTACAGCAACGCCGGTCGCTCCTGCCAGCATGAATTCAATGGCATCTTCTGCGTTGGCAATACCTCCCATACCAATAATAGGAATCTTTACTGCCTGCGCTGCCTGATAGACCATACGAACTGCCACAGGCTTAATAGCAGGGCCTGAGAGACCACCTGTCTTATTTGCCAGTGCAAACGCTCTCTTATGGATATCTATCTTCATACCTGTAATAGTATTGATCAGTGAAAGGGCATCACTTCCTGCTGACTCAGCCGCCCTTGCCATCTCTGTAATGTCTGTTACATTAGGCGAAAGCTTCATAATAATGGGCTGTTTTGCCTTGGCTTTGATCTGCTTCGTAATATCATAGAGACAATCAGGATTCTGTCCAAAGGCAATGCCGCCATGACTTACATTAGGACAGGACACGTTGATCTCCAGCATATCAACCGGCTGATCCCCCAGCTTTTCCACAACCTCTATATAATCTTCTACTGTTCGTCCACATACATTCACGATAATTCTGGTATCGAACTGTTTTAAGAATGGAATGTCTCTTTCAATAAAGACATCAATTCCCGGATTCTGTAATCCTATTGCATTGAGCATACCGCCATATGTCTCCATCACTCGTGGAGTAGGATTACCTTCCCAGGGAACATTGGCAACGCCCTTGGTCACAACTGCGCCAAGCTTATTTAAGTCCACAAACTCTGCATATTCTGCGCCGGAGCCAAACGTTCCGGAAGCTGTCATAACAGGATTCTTAAATTCTACACCTGCAATCGTAACTTTTGTATTTTTCATCAGATATCCACCTCACTTGCCAGATATACGGGGCCATCCGTACAGATTCTTGCATTCTTCACATGGGAATGTGCGTCTACGTTTTTGGTCTTCACTACGCAGCCAAGACAGGCGCCTACGCCACATGCCATTCTCTCTTCCAGGGAAATATAGGCTGGAATATTCTGCTCCTGTGCATATTTCTTAATTGCACGAAGCATTGGCATAGGTCCACATGCAAAAATAACATCTGCTTTTAAATTATTCTCTGCAATTGCATTCATGACATTGCCCTTAGTTCCCTCACTGCCATCTTCCGTTGCCACATACAGATTACCATATTGCTTCAATTCGTCTGCCAGGAATAATTCAGAATTACGATAACCTGCAATAATATCCTTCTCACAATCCAGCTCCTTAGCCAATTCAAGCATAGGAGGGATTCCAATACCACCTCCCATTAAGAAAGCTTTTTTGCTTTTGGCAGCTTCAAGAGGAAAGCCATTGCCCAGTGTACCTAAAATATCAATCGGTGCTCCTGCATGATATCCTGAGAATTCTGCGGTGCCCTTACCTGCTACTCTATATACAATCCGAATTCTGCGATTCTCCCTATCTACCTCACAGATACTGATGGGGCGTGGCAATAACGTTGATTTATCCTGTGTATATACACTGATAAACTGCCCCGGCTTCGCCTGCAGACTTAAATCCGTTGCTATCCACATATCATAAATGTCCGTTGCAATTTCCGTTTGACTCACTACAACAGTAGTTTCTTTCTTTTTCCCTGACATGCTCTTCCTCCAATTCCTTACATGGTATATTTCACACTAACTACAGTATAAAATAAGAAGGGATGATGTGCAAGCACATCATCCCTTCTCTGTACGATAACCTATTTCTTTTTCATTCAATGTCTCTTCTTCTACGAGAAGATCTGCATAGACACCGCCAGCTTCCTGCAAGCCTTTTGCAATCAGTCCGGCAAACAATACTGCCCCATCATAACGAAGATGTGTATTATCGGTCTTGCCATCAGGATAGTTCTTGTACTCTCCCTTGGAGAAATACATAAACCACTTACGGCTGCCCATTTCACCAGCCTTCTTTAACTCCGTACGGCTCATGCTGTAGAGGTCTGCCAGCGGAACATTACATTTCTCTGCTGTCTGCTTCATAGCTGCTACATAGTCAGAATGGGCACCTATGCCAAGGTGCTTATCATCCACAAAACATCTGCGTTCCAAAGGTGTAATCAATACAGGGTAAGCACCATGCTTCCTTGCCACGTTGATAAAAATCTCCAGATTCTCCATAAATGTGGAAAAAGGCTCTGTATATCTAGCAGGGTCCTGACTCTTCTCATCATTATGTCCGAACTGGATAAACAGAAAATCTCCTGCACCGATTTCTTCATCAATCCTCTGAAGTCTGCCTTCGTCAATAAAGCTCTTGGTACTTCTTCCATTTTTGGCATAATTTACTACCGTTACATCGTCTTTTGTATACAAGGAAAATACCTGTCCTATGCCAGTCTGTGGGTAGGTCATAAACTTATTAGTCTGAACTGTTGAATCTGATGCCCAAAAAATTTTCCTCATTTATTCTCCCTCTCCTTTATTTCAATAAGAAAGGGGGGACTTAACGCCCCCCTGGATATTACTCTTTTACAGCTCCGATATTAACACCGGTTACAAAGTATTTCTGTAAGAAAGGATACAATATCATGAATGGCAGGATTGCTGCAATGATACCTGCATTGAACAGTGTATTCTGTGATACATTGTAAGCCGTTGTAGGCGTATCACCGTCCATAATCATGTTTCTTAACTTATACTGGAAGTTAACCTGATCAGGGTCTGTAATATAAATCTTAACTGTTGTGTAATCATTCCATACTGTTACGGCAAACATCAAACCGATAGAAGCAAGTGCTGCCTTAGACAGAGGAAGAACGATCTTGAAGAAGATTCCCATAGGGGAACATCCGTCGATCTCGGCCGCCTCGAACAGGCTGGCAGGTATTCCTTCGAAGAAGTTACGCATCAGTACCAGGTTGTACACGTTCATACCGTGCTTTACCACCAGGATCCACATGCTGTTAACCAGGTGTAACTGCTTCATTACCAGGTACTCGGGGATCATACCACCGGAGAAGATCATGGTAAACAGAAGGAAATATGCGAAGAAGTTACGTCCGGGCATATCAAACTGGATCAGTACATAGCCACCCAGGGTGGACAGGAGCAGACCAAGGAACGTACCGAGCACGGTTGTGATCACGGAGTTGATGAAAGGTCTGTAAAGTCTCTGGGTATGAATGATGGTCTTATAGCCATCTAAGGTAAAATCCTCCGGCCACAGTCTGAACTGGTATACACCCACAGCATTGAAGGAGTCTACTACTACCTTCCAGATAGGTACCAGAACCAGGAGGCCGATGAGAATAAATACGATGTAGTTTACAATATCG
>ERZ827156.2381-NODE-2381-length-19432-cov-3.895185_pt1 | contig 19432 bp, 17 predicted proteins | sample MGYA00519919_ERZ827156 | MGnify/ENA primary metagenome ERZ827156 (study PRJEB31778, sample SAMEA3449269) | human gut metagenome | biome: human gut; feature: human-associated habitat; material: faeces | place: United Kingdom | collected 2010/2012 ...
CAAAGCCCAGCAGATTTCTAGTCTGTCTCCTTAACCACTCGGACAAGATGTCTTGCTGACTGTTTCAAAAGTTGCCTACTTAAGATATTCAACGAATTGGATTCAATGGCTCGAAAAAATACGTGTGAATGAATAGTATCTATTTTGCCTACAGAGCATGACCGTAGTGTCATTGGGAGGAACGGGAATGCGGGACGAAAAGCTGACCATTTTGTAGTATTCGGTGTGGAAATCAATTTGGTGTACGAAAACAGCTGAATCGAATCGTAATAAAGGAAAAGAAAGAACGTGGAACCAGCGTCCTTTTGGACGAACCAATCAAAAGTGGTTTCTATTTCACCATCCGTCAGCCCCATAAAAAGACTATGAAGTTCTCTCTCGTGTTGTCTATTGCACTCCGTTCCCTATTCTGTTGTCTGTTTATTCGTAGTGGCCTGTGCCTTCAGCTTGGAGTGTGATGCTGATAAGAACTACGTCAAGGTGGTGAAGCAGAGCAAGACCTACCCCGGTGAGGAGCGCTACACCCTCTTCTCCGGCGAGACTGACTACATCACGACGGAAGCCCTCGTGCGGAACGAGCTCCAGACGTTTGAGTACTGCATCAACAAGACGGTGAACAACCAGTACCAGCTGAAGTTGACCGATACGATTGGCGATGGCTGGGATAGCGGTTCCTGGATCGAGTTCATCGGTCCCTACGAGAATACGTTCTACAAGGGCTATATTCCTGCCGGGAGAGAGATGATCGTGAACTTCTCGATGTACACCCCCGTCGAGAAGGCGAGCACCTGGAAGTTCTCGAACACGGCGGAGGGCAACTGGTATGCCGCCAACTACGACGACAGCCAGTGGATTCCCTACACCCATGGCGTGTCGACCCCCACGACCAGCGGCACGCAGTACTTCCGCAAGACCTTCACCGGCATTTCGGACCTGGCCGCCTACGAAGTGCGCTTCAACTACCGCGCGGGTATTGTCGCGTACCTGAACGGCGTGGAGATCTACCGCAAGAACATGGCTCCGGGTGCCGTGACCTCCGACACCTACGCCACGGGCCAGTTCAACACCGCCATGTTCCGCGGTGTGGTGCGCAGCGCTGCTGAGGTGTCCGGCTCGACCGTGACGCTGGCGGTGGAGCTGCACGCCGTGGAGGGCGAGCCGATGACCTCCGTGGACTTCGACGCGTGGGTGTCCGTGTACGCCCAGTCCGTCGCGTCCCAGAACTGCTACGCGTTCCCCTACGAGACGACCATGTCCTCTGCGGACGGGAGCAGCCCCGCGAACGCTCACGACTGGGCGTACATCAGCAGCTACATGATCAACCCCTGGGCCGGAGAGGAGGGCCGCCTCACCTTCGGCATGACCAGCACCGTCATCCCCGCCGCCAACGCCATCATGTGGTACCCGTCCACGAGAGACGACGGCGGCGCCCTCAGCTACCGCGTGGGCGGCTCCAACACGCTGGAGGCCGTGACCGACTACACGACGATCTCCTACATGTACAACCAGGCGTACGCGCAGAAGATGTGGACCATCGCGCCCATGTACTTCTCGGCGACGGCCTACCAGTACTACCGCATGTACTTCCTGGACGCGGGCGAGAAGATCGAGGTGCCCGAGGTGTACCTCGGCGTGTGCGGCTTCTCCGTCCCCACCGCCCTGACGCTGAGCGACTACTCTCTGGACGGCGCCACGAACGTGGACTCCCTGGAGACTGTGGCGACGACTCTCGGCGCCTACAACTGCTCGCTGGTGGGCACGCTGCCTGCAGGTCTGATCTTCAACGCGAACGCCTGCTCAGTCTCCGGCGTGGCCACCGAGCCGATGGAGCAGACGAGCTTCACGATGGTCTGCCACGGCCTGCAGGACATCCAGGCGGTGTTCACCGTCACCATCACGACCTGCAACTCCCCCGTGATGGAGATTGAGCGCGTGTACGGCGAAAGCAACCCGACCAAGGAGACCTTCAAGGTGATCGACCTGACCACCAACGAGGCGATCGTCAACGTGCAGCCGGGCACCTCGCAGGTGGCGGAGGGCACCATGAAGGTGCGCATCTGCGCTATCCACCCCCGCTACGAGGTGGACCTGTCCGAGAACGAGGCCTACTGGGAGCGCAACTCCTACGTGAACGTGTACACGGTGGTGGGCACGGACCAGCGCGAGCCCGTGCTGAAGGCCCGCTTCGACAACCAGTACCTGAACCTGCCCACGTCCTACTACGTGAGCATGCAGCGCCCGGTGGAACACAAGACCAACTGGTACTACCTGATGGGATCGCTTCCCGCCAACTGGTACGACGCGAGCGTGACCGGCTTCACCGAGGGCCAGTACGGCCAGTACCCCGCCTCCACCAACCACATCCAGGTGTACAAGAAGACGTTCTCCGTGGCCTCGCTGGCGAACGGCGGCGCCTTCTCGCTGGGCATCGCCTACCGCTTCGGCTGCGTGGTGTACATGAACGGCCACGAGGTGTTCCGCAACCACCTGCCCGCGGGAGCCATCACGGCCTCCACCACCGCCGAGGGCGCCTACGAGTCGCTGATGTACCGCTTCGTCTCGCTGCCGTACCGCACCATCGCCGCCGAGGGCGCCCCGTCCGTGGAGTACCTGAAGGAGGGCAGCAACACCATCGCCATCGCGCTGATCGGCCTGAACCCCGCCGCCAGCTCCGCCAGCACCTTCGACGCCGTGCTGCGCACGATGGGAGACGACTCGATCAGCCGCGTGATGGACGCCGAGTTCGTCAACGGCGGCTTCAGCCCGCGCTTCCCCGACGAGGCCTTCAACGGCTACTACTCCGACAGCGTCTACGAGTCGAGCGGAGCGGACATGTTCATGGAAGTGAAGTTCAAGGACGACCGCCGCGAGTGGATCTCGTCCGCGGCCATCCAGGGCGACTACTACACCTTAAACTACTTCGTGAAGGGCTTCAGACTAAGAGCGCGCAACAGCGCGGAGGAGGAGTGGACGACGCTGCTGGAGGCGGACGACCTGAAGTGGTGGGTGCTGGCGCAGAAGAAGAACTTCTACATCCCCAACAACAAGGCCTACAACATCTACCGCTTCGACAACTTCACGCGCCTAAACAGCGCCGTGTCGTGGAGAGTCAACAACCTGTACCTCGCTGCTGACCGCATCAGCACGAGCATCCCCGATCTGAGCTACCAGGGCACGCTGGAGGGCTACAAGGACATCGAGCTGGCGGAGGTGTACCCCAGCAGCGACAAGTACATGCAGTTCTCCGTGGCCCCCGCGCTGCCCACGGGCATGTCGATCGACCCGTCCTCCGGCATCATCATGGGCACGCCCAGAGAGCTGCAGAGCGGCCAGGTGGTGATCAGCGCGCGCAAGCTGTCCGGCGAGACGACCTCCTTCTCGATGAGCGTGAACATCGTGGACTGCGACGGCGACCGCCACCTGATCACCGTGACGGTGCGCACCGACGGCTACCCCAAGGAGATGGAGTACAAGCTGCTGCAGGGCCGCGGCCTGGAGGGCGAGGTCATCAAGCACAAGAGCAACCTCCAGCAGCGCCAGACGCTGGTGTACGAGGACAACTGCCTGGTGAACGGCCTGTACACCTTCGTGGGCATGGACGTGAAGGGCGACGGCTGGTCGGACCCCGCCGGCTACATGATGTCCATCGACCAGGGCGAGCTGCGCTTCGACATGAACCTAGTGCCCGTGATGGCGCCTCCTTCCCTGGCGCAGAACACGTTCTCGTCGTACCTGCCCTTCCAGATCAACTTCTCGCAGTGGAAGACGACCACGAGCCGCAGCCAGGCGACGGAGGGCTGGAACAACATCGGCTTCGACGACTCGCAGTGGGAGCAGAAGCCGGCGGCGGAGATCGGCGAGACGACGGAGAAGGTGCTGTACGTGCGCAAGGTGTTCAACATCCCCAATCTGGACGACTTCCAGGTGCTGAACGTGCGCGTGAAGTACCTGGACGGCCTAGTGGTGTACTTCAACGGCAAGAGAGTGGCGCGCTTCAACATGCCCGACACGTACGAGTACGACACGCCCGCGCTGCAGGCCCACGACCCCGAGGTGTTCAGCAAGTTCGGCTTCGTGCTCTCCCTGAGCGGCGCCGTGGTGGGCGACAACGTGATCGCCTTCGAGATGCACCGCGCGGAGGACGTGTCCACCGCCGTGCCCTTCGCCTTCGACGCCTCCGGCGTGTTCGGCGTGGAGACGTGCTCGCCGCTGGTGTACTCCGTGGTGAACGTGAACAGCACCAAGCCGTACCAGGGCCTGCCTCAGAACCTGTTCGACCTGTACACGGTGACGTTCATGCGCTTCACGCGGGAGATCGGCTCCTTCGTGTCCTGGGAGCTGGAGACGATGGACAACGCCGTCTTCAACGGCTTCGGCATCTTCAACAACGTGAAGGTGAGAGACGTGTTCTCCTCGCTCTACGGCTACACGGTGAACCAGGACGAGGTGGAGGTGGCGCTGCTCAACGACCCCGAGTTCAAGAAGGTGACGCGCTACGAGTTCGCCACCTCCGTGGGTCTCATGGGCTTCCACAGCTTCCGCTACGAGCTCAACGCGATCCCGAGAGACGTGCCGAACTACGCCGCCTTCTCGCTCCTCTACTGCAAGGCCAGCGGCAGCATGTGCCCCGGCATCGACCAGTATCCCTCCGTCAGCGAGGGTCAGATCTCGCCCGCGCTGTGCGACTACGGCTTCACCGGCTACGCGTACCGCAACTGCACGGACGGCCAGCTGGGCGAGGTGGGTCTGGAGCACTGCACGTACCTGTTCCCCGAGGAGCTGGCGTACGAGTCCGTCATCTTCCCGTTCGTGAGAGACACGCAGGTCAGCACCGGCGTGCCCACCTTCAAGAACATCATCACCGAGTTCTACATCGCGGGCGACGTCGCGCTGCCCGAGGGTCTGGCCCTGAACACGGTGACGGGTGAGATCTCCGGCATGCCCAAGAACATCACGGAGGGCAGCCTGGTCTACACGATCGTCGGCAAGAACCCCGTGGGCGCTGCGTCCACCACCATCTCTATCTCGGTGCGCATTGGCAGCTGCATCGCCGACGGCGTGTTCCCGAAGACGGATATCGATACGGAAGTCATTTACGAGTGCAAGACGGGAGGCAGCTACATTGGCACCCAGAAGAGACTCTGCACTCTGGGCGAGAAGGACGGCGTGTGGTCCAAGACCACCGGCTTCTGCATGTCCATCGTTGCTCTAATTGTGATCATCGTGGTCGTTGTGATCATCATCGTGGTCGTTGTCCTGATCCTGGTGAAGGTGAGCAAGAAGAAGGGCGCCGTCCGTGGCGTCAAGGGCAAGGCTACCAAGGCCACTAAGACTAAGACTACAGTTTAATAGTTGCTGTGTTTGTTAGGAAACAGGTCTAGCAATAGTTTACAGAGTGATTGAGAAGGGAGTCAATGTCACAGGTGAACGCCAGGCCGCCGAGCTCCTCGTCCTCCTCTTCGGAGTTCATGTTCTGCAGCTCCGTAATGTGGTCGAAGAGGGGCTGCACTGAATGGTGAACAGAGACGCAGACACTCACACTGCGACAAATCATTGGGCGAAAAGAGGACCTCCTCGATAGAAGAGCAGGGCGGCTGGCAGAGTTCCGCAACGCCCGATTCGCCAGCCTCCTCTCCGTGGGCATCATCCGCGGCACAGCAGGGGGATTCGTAGCTCGTCCACTCTCCCTCCGCCGCCGGATCGGACACTTGGCAGTAGATGCACTCCTTCGGGTAAATGTCTTGGCTGTGGCATATGGCGTGCACGCCGATTGCTTTGTAGTCCACCACGAGCGAGAAATCCTCCTCTCTGGAGGAGAGGAACACAAGGTGTCTATTCGGTCATCAGCGCTTCGCGTGCATCACGATGGCATCAAAAATAGCGTTCCCGAGCCATGGAGGACGGAACGATTCAAGACGCAGTCAACAGAATCCAAGGAATACACGGACTCCTCCCCCAGAAGAGACTGTCCGTCGTCCCATCCTCCTGTCTGAACCGGCAGCAGGGGCATTCTGAAATGAGGCAGAAAACGGGGGGAAAACGGAGATGGCTTTGCGCGTGCAGTGATTCGCGAGGAGGATGAATCACTTCCAGTGGAGAAAGAATCCATTCTTCTGATTCAAAAATGAGAGCAAGCTCTGTGCTTCTCGGTATTGTGCTACTTTCTGCTGTTCTAGCAGCCTCAGTTAACGATAACTCGGTTCTTCGAAGATTGAATGACCATCCTGGGTGGGATGGTCCGGATGGTGGCGGTGGTTCTGGAGGTGGCGGCGGCGGTGGCGGCGGCGGTGGCGGCTCTGGATGGAGTGAAGGCGAATGGGGTGGCTCGCATTCGGGCTATTGGTTCGATTGGTGGGGAACGGACGGAGGAGCGTACTATCCGCAGCAAGGTGGTGGCTACGGAGCGGGCGGTAACTACGGCTGCTACTACAATTACACGCTTCTCAACACGACGGCCATTTGTCAGGGCGCGCTCGACGTGGTGTTCCTGATCGACTCCTCTTCCAGTATTTCGGACAGCGATTACGCGAAGGCGCTGAACTTTGTGAAGAACGTCCTTAAGTACTTCTACCTTCACCCGAACTACACCCAGGTGTCGATTCTGGAGTTCTCCACGGAGGTGCGCGAGCTGAAGGAGCTGACCTACGACGCCTGCGAGCTCCGCAAGGCGCTGAACGTCTCGCGCCTGAGCGGCATGACGAACATCGCGGCAGCGATCGAGGCGGCCCACCAGAAGTTGAAGTCGAGCCGTCCGGACATTCCCGATCAGATCGTGCTGATCACCGACGGGTACCAGACGGTGTACCCGAAAAACGCCATCAACTGCAAGAACTACCCGCACGAGTGCAACATGTACGCCATCGAGAAGGCAAACGCGGCCAAGGCGGACGACATCCAGATCTACGTGATCGGCGTGGGCGCGGCGTCGTACTACGAGGACGACCTGCGCCAGATGGCGTCGCAGCCCTCGGACGAGTACTTCAGCCTGGCGGAGGACTACAGCCACCTGAACCAGGTGCTGGAGAAGCTGGGCAACAGCACCTGCCCCACGGTGACGCGCGTGCTGCCCGACTGCGCCTGCAACGAGGAGATGCCGCAGGAGATTTTGATGGTGGGTCACGGCTTCCCGCGCTCCGACGCCATCTCGCTGTCCTGCCAGTTCGGCGACTTCCCCGCGACGAAGGCGAAGGTGATCAACCAGACGCACCTGCTGTGCGACGGCCCGAAGCTGGTGGACCGCAAGGAGTGGGACTGGCAGCACACGGGCAACTTCGTGTGGGGCGGCGCGTCGGACGTGCCCATCAGCCTGTACTACAACGGCAAGTCCATCATTCAGGAGGGCGCGAGTTTCACCTACAAGTCGTGTCCCAGCTACTGGTACCTGCTGTGGGTGTTCCTCGGCATCGCCATCGTCGCGGCGCTCCTCGCCGTCCTTGCCTACATTGCCAGCCACACCAAGCTGGAGAAGAAGCAGCTTCCCGTCCACCAGAAGGCGGCGAAGCCAGCCGCGCCTCCCAAGCCAGAGCACGGAGGACAGATCGATCTCTCCATGATGGAGGTGTAACTTTGCTGTATCCATTTCAGATCGCTCAGCCACTGTCGGTTGTTTTCTAGTGTTACATCTGTCGCTGTTTGTTCAAGAATGCGATGTTATTTGTTGTTCCATACTACGATGGTGTTCAACAAGGACACGAGTCAACGAGGTACAGAGACGGGGTGAAGACGATGTCTCGCAGCATGGCCTGCTCCGCCTCCTGGCAGTTGTAGCGCAGGGAGGGGTTGCCGATCTCGTTCGCCACGTCGCCCAGCTTGCGGATGACGGCGACGGTGCGCAGCAGCTGGTTCACGACGAAGCCCTCGTCCATGTCGGTGTTCTGCATCACCGCGCTGAAGGTCATGCCCTTGCACCAGTTGTAGGCCACCTCCATGAAGTCCGAGTGGATGCACTTCTTCTCCTCCTCCAGGTCCACCGCCATGCCGCACGCCGTCTCCACCTCGTGGATGCGCGTCACGATCAGCTCCATCTTCTCCACCAGGTTCCGCAGCGTGCTGTTCTGGATCACCACCTTCCCGCTGTTCTCCTTCTCGAAGATGATCACGCTCATCACCGCCGCCAGCTCCGGCGGCGACAGCGGTTCCAGCAGGTTCTCGAACAGCATCTCCATCACCAACAGCTCGTTTCCACCGCGCATCTACGTGTGACCCGGGTCTGTGGCATCCACGTAGCAGCAGCAGCGACCCTTCAGCGTCACCATCTCGTTCTCGTCGATGTACAGTAGGTTCTTCAGCACGGCGATGCGCGAGTGCACCTCGGGCAACAGGCCCAGCTTCTCCGTGGACATGGCCTCCTTCATCTCGCTCCGCTTGCCGCGCAGCTGCAGAATCACCAGCAGCAGACTCAGCACCTGCTCGCGGTTCGCGCCCTTCAGGAAAGACCCCGTGGCTTCCACACGCATGTTGTCCGCCAGACAGGCCCACCGACCCATCTTCACCACCTCCGTGAACACGCCGGGCAGCTCCTGCGCCACGCTCATCACCAGCTGGCTCATCGACGCCGCGGTGAACACGTTCTGCGCCAGCACCACCGACGCCTTCTTCTTCAGCACCGCCTCCAGGTTCTACGCTTCACGCGCCCGCGCCGCGCCCACCGTCGTCGTCAGCGTCGCCACGAACATCACCTCGTTGTTCACGCGGATGTAACGCCCCACGGCGGAATACACGTCCACGCGCGGCGTGAAGATGATCACAGCGTCCTCGGGGACGGACAGCAGCTGTGCCTGAGGGAGCAGAGAAGGCGTTACATTGGGCAGGTGGGCGAGAACAGTGATTCTCTCCTTGTTGACGCTAATCACCGCACACACCGTCTCCAGTAGCGACATGCCATCACGTCCCGCGAAATTCACCTCCGCCACGACGAAACGACCTCGCTGTAACGGCTCCTCCTTCTTCTTCTTGCCCTCCGCGGCAGCATACTGGGAGAAAATGGTGTTCCACTGTTCCTTGCGGCTCTTCATCTCCTCCTCGTACTCCTCAATGATTCGCTCCACGTCCCCCGTGTGGCACAGCGCCATCAGACCTGCCTCGCAGCGCTCCAAGCACCGGTCGATCTCGTTCACCTTCTACGCCTCACACGCCACCGCCACAGGCACCTTCCCGTACTGCTTCTGGTCGAGCTCGCGCAGACGCACGGCCTCCAGGAAGCTGTGACTGAGCATGCTTTCCAGCGACAGGTCCTGCACGCGAATGATGTTCAGAATCATCGCGTAACTGATGCGGAAACGAGACTTCACCTGGTCCGTCGTCTTCTGTGTGATGTTCATGATCACACTCACGCAGGGCAGGTCGCGCACCAGCAGGAACACGTCACCTTGCTGGTCCTTGCCGCGACGGCCCGCACGACCCGCCATCTGCGTGAACCTATGATGATCAAGGACCACTGAACGCGTACTCCGAGGAGAGGAAGTACCGGCGGCCCACGCCGTCGAACTTGGCCAGTCCAGCGAAGCAGACGGCCTTTGCGGGCATGTTGATGCCCACAGCAAAGGTTTCCGTAGCGAAGAGCAGTTTGATGTACCCACTGGAGAAGAGCATCTCCACGATCTCCTTCAGCAGCGGCAGCAGGCCCGCATGGTGCACACCCACGCCCGTCACCAGCAGGTTCAGCACCTCCTGCACCTGGTTCAGCGCGCGGTCCTCCTTGCGCAGGTTCGCGATGCACTTCAGATAGAAGGAGCGGACATACGCCGACTCCGTCGCGGAAATGAGACGCGTGGCGGAGGCAATGCGCGCCGACTCGTTGCACATCTGCCGGCCGAGCGTGAACACGATGCACTACACTCAAAAAAAGGGGGCGCCCCAAACCGGCATGTCGTCGCGCTCCTTCACCGTCTTGATAATGCTGTCGATTTCCTTCCGGTTCGGACACAGCGTGCCTACCCCTCACGCCCCCCGTTTTCGACCACTCGGCGGCACCAGCGGCTCGTTGTCCTTCGAGGTCTCGTTGGCCTTGTGGCCGTGAAGCAGGCGCACGCGGTCCGGGTAGAACTTGTTCTCCACGTCCTTCAACTACGCCTCACATCACAGCCCGACGCCCACGCAAGTCACCTTGCCTTTGTACAGCAAATCGTACTCCAGCGGCACGGGGCGGTACTGCGTGGACATGATGTAGATGGGTCGCTGCTTGGTGCGCCCGATCCAGTCGGCGATATCCACGACGTTGGGCGTGGTGGCCGACAAGAAGATCATGTTCACATGGTCGGGGAGGAGAATGATCGTCTCCTCCCACACCACGCCGCGATCGGCGTCATTGATGTAGTGCGCCTCGTCGAACACCACCCACTCCACGTCGCGGATCACGTCGGAACCGTTGTAGAGCAGGCTGCGCAGAATCTCGGTGGTCATGATCAGCGTGCCTGCCTCCGGGTTGATGGACACATCGCCAGTGATGATGCCCACGTCCTCGTACTTCTGCTTGAAGTCATGGTACTTCTGGTTGGACAGTGCCTTCACGGGCGATGTGTAAATGCACTTGGTCATGTGCGATTGACACAGCGAGATCGCGTAGTCCGCCACCACTGTCTTGCCCGCGCTGGTGTGTGCGCACACGTACACCGACTCGCCGCGCTCCAGATGCACCACAGCACGCTTCTGGAAGGGGTCCAGCTCGAACGGGAACTCCTGTGCCATATGAGGGACCAACTGTCGGAAGTACGTCATGTCGGTGTTGTCCACGATCCCGTACATCTTTGTCGGCATTGCATGCAGCCGGTTCTTCACGTCCTGCACGAAGGTCTGGCTGCCGTCCACGTTCACCGCCAGCAGCTCTTGGATCTTCTTCTGTAGCCCCGCCTCGTCCAGCTCCTCGATCGACCGGCTTGTTTGGAGTGGGGTTGTCTGTGCTGTTTCCTGATTGGGAGTGGTGGTAGTTTCACTAGTCGTTTCAGAAACGGTTTCAGCGGCAGTCGTTTCACTAATCGTTTCAGTGGCAGTATGAGTGGCATCCTCCTGCGCGGGCTGGAAGAAGGAGGCGAACTGCGTGTGTTTGGCGGAGGCGGAGGCGACGAGGTCGTCGAGGGAAAGAGCGGGAACGGAGTAGTCCGTGGAGAAGGACTCCGTCGCCTCGGTTAGACCCTCCACCACCAAGTCAGGAATGGCTTCGGTGAGAACGGGCTGGACACCGCAGAGGTCGGCGTAGGAGGAGAGATCTGTGATTCAGGTGAGGACACGTAACAACTACGGGAACTGTCTGTCTGCGCACTGAAGTGAAGGAGAGAGGACGCATTCGGGGTGGAAAGGAAGAAATCCCCGGAATCCTCGCCATTGTCCTCTGTCGTGACGCCCATCTGCTCAATAAGGGTCAGACCACCGGGCAGCATTGGCTGGTTGTGTGCGTCTCCACGGACCTAGGGACTCATGCCGCTCATCGAAGAAGACTCCAGCCTTGGTAAAGCGGCGGCTGTAGGAAGTTGAGTTCTTTGCAACATCGCCGGAAAGAGGGAGCTCGCGGATATCCGGCTCCAAAAACGAGGCATCGCGCTTCACATAGCTGCTGCAGTCCTCGTCCTTCATCTGCTGTGCTGCAGGGAGCAGCGACGATGTCAAATCCATCGAATACAGTATCGGCAATTCGTTGTAGGTGAAGGACATGTCGAGACTATCGCTATCCACGAGGTTCCGCGCGCTCGGTAGCATACGGTTCTCTATCTGCGCATTATCGCAACCGCCAGCAAATACAGTCCTCTCCACGGAATCGATGTCGCACACTTCTTCCGGAAGACCATAAGGGGTGGTTGAAACAGTTTCGATGCGATTTAGCCTTCAAGATGAGGTTTCCGGTCCATGCTGCCTACACGCTGTTTCCCTCTAGGAGGTGGGGGATGTGCTTCTTCCCCGAAAAGACGAGTTTGGGGTATGCCTCCATGCTCACACACAGTGATTCTGAAAGGGAGAATTCACGCTCCTTTTCGCATTTGCAAAAACAGATTTCTGGCTATTCTGCCTATTCCCTCGGTATTCCACCCGGATCCTCTTCAATTTCATGAGCCAACTCATGCTGTGCACGGCTGGCAAGAGCACGACGATTTGGCTGGCTGATACCGCTTTTCACGCCCTGCGCACGCTTCCCATTCCCGAAAGTACGGCGACAGTGATAAACTGGAATCACAACAGTGTGACTTGTTTGTGATGCTTCAGCGTAGATAACTACATCTTACTGTGCTCGGATCGTGGAGAAATCTATCTGCAGAGCACGAAGAAGGAGACAGTGATAAGCACTGTGAACCGCATTGGAGAGGAGACACCTCGTACGGGTTTTCTATATGCATCGAAACATAGATAAAGTGACATGTGGATACGTGCTATCGGGAAGCCGTCTTGTTGCCACCGGTGATGAAGACGGGAATATTCGCGTTATTCATGACTGTCCCGTTCACCCGTAGGTGTGGCCCGTATCAAAGGCTGGATTCGAGTATCCCATTATCAATGAGAGAGTTCCCGATTGCTCGATAACATCCATTGTGGAGGCTGCCAATCAGATGGTATACATGTGCACATCGGGAGGACACATCATGGAGGTGAACATCGCCAAGCGCAGCTGTTCTTGCATTTGCCAGATTGCAAACGAGGTAGTGTTACGCCTCTGCGTTACTGGTAGTGTTTGCTCAGCATCTGCCAGATTGGAAATAGTCTGATGACGACATCAGAGGAAGGAAGGCTGTACCGCGTGTATCCCGGAATAAAGCGAGTCGTTGCATTCTCCTTCTTCAACTCTAGTTCATGGAGATCCTCGAGTCGCGGAAGGCTCCTCTCCGCATCATCAAGAATCGCAACCCCTCTTTCAACCAGGCCCTTCTTCACACGCCCCACTCCATCGAACTGCTCACGCTCTCCCCTCTCCAGTACCCCCCACTCCCCCCATTTTCCATAGAATCGATGGGGTCTTCACCTCCACCCAAACTATCAACGCTTGCGACTTCTCCGCCGATCGCATCGCCCTGCTTCTGGACGGCACCTGTCTCGTTGTCATCGACACTGCGGCTATGGCGCAGCCGGTCCTGCAGCAGCAGCTGGAGGAGCCCTGCGTCTGCGTGCAGTTCCAGAGGGTGCCTCAGAGCAGTGCCGCCCACCGTCTGAGCAACCCGCCGGTGGTGACGAGTCAGCCGGTGGTAAGTGTACCAGTCACTCCCTTCATGACCTCCAACCCAATGATGACAAGTTCACCGACCGCCACCACTATCCCCAATTCTCCTATCACCGCAACAATGCCCAATTCCCCACTTCCCACGACAATTCCCACTTCCCCGATCACAAGCATGCCCATGGAACACTCGGTGAGCACCACACCCATCCAAGAGAGAGACTCGGAACGGCCGCCGGTGAAAGAGGAGAGTGTACTGACTTCGCCAGTGGAGTTGGGGCGGAAACGCACGGTGAATCCCTCCCATGCAGATTCTCCCTCTCCATTCCGAAATAGCGAGGACATCAGGAGCTGCGTGAGGGAGGTCATGCAGCCAATGATCGACGACTTGAAGGTGTATATCCATAACGAGATTCTCAACATCAAAGAGACGATGGTCAACCAGATCACGACGCAGGAGGCCATCATCGACCAGCAACAGCAGTGCATCGAAATGCTGGAACAACTGCTTCAGGAGAGGAAATGAGGAGTGTTTCTTCCAAAACACAATTACACCATGCTTTCTGCCTCGCGTTCTCTGCTTAGCAAGTGTGCTAAGCCTTCTCTGCTGCGTACTTTCTCCTCCTATACCCCTGCTGATGGTATTTGCTCTGCATTGCTCCATTCCGCATAGGACTGGTTGATCCGGAATGGGTGCAAGAGAGAATCGGCAAGGTTCGTATTCTGGATGCTACCCTCCACCTGGATCCGAAGAGAGAGGCCCTCCGCGAATTCAAGGAAGTGGGTCCCGTAAAGCGATGACTCATTGCTGTAGCAACACATTCCAGGAGCGCAGTTCTTCGACATCAACGCTGTGTCGGATTGCCAGCTGAAGCTCCCGCACATGCTTCCAACGGCCCCGTTTTTTAAGCAGTGCATCGAGGACATGGGACTGAACGACAGCGACGAGATCGTTGTGTATGTGCGTGGTGGAAGCATCATTTCAAGATACGATACCCACGGTCTGTTTAGTGCCACGCGTGCGTGGTGGATGTTCCGTGTTTTCAACCGGAATGCCAAGGTGTACGTGCTCAACGGAGGCCTTCCGCGCTGGCTCGCGGAGAAGCGTCCACTGGAGAGTGGAAACGGCTACGACACGAAGCAGAAGGGATCCTTCTACGTGAAGCCGGATTACTCGCTGGTGTGCACGTTCGACGAGGTGATGGACCTGATCAACGCCTACAAGAAGGGTGAGTGCAGCATGACTGTTATCGACACGCGCCCCAAGGGCCGCTTCGATGGCGTGGTTCCCGAGCCTCGTCCGGGCCTGACCTGCGGTCACATGCCGGGAAGCGTCAACATTCCATTTTCGAGTGTTGTGGATCCCGAAAAGAACTTCCAGTTCCGATCGAAGGAGGAGCTTCGCCAGCTCTTCGAGTCGCACGGTGTCGACATTCAACGCAAGGAGCCCATTGTGTTCTCGTAGGAGTCGTGAGGTGGGGTCACGTGTAGCTGCGGCTCGGGAAACACCGCCTGTGCGGGTCTGTTTGCGGCACATCTGCTGAACCGCGATGCGAAGGGAAGCGTTTGCGTGTACGACGGCTCGTGGTCCGAGTACGGCGCCAAGCCCTCGGCTCCCTATGAGAAATCGTGGATTCCTTGTTGAACAAACACTCCAGTGTTTCAATCTCAGTCCGTTCCGATGATTACATTACTCTTACCGTTTATTGGCTGCCTAGACCTCAGGATTGAAAAGTGCCAATACGAGTAAGAATGAAGTGGCCACGCTTGGACACCTCCACGATCTTGCCCTGCTTGACAAGTTCGCGGATTCCGGCACGAGCGCAGGAACCATTGATCTTCAGACGGTCCACAATGCCGTAGACGGTAATGAGCTTCATCTAGGCGTTACGCTCGCGCAGGTGCAGCGAACCTTAGGCACCTCGGCAAGCAGCTTGTCGTAATCGGCCTTCTCGAAGTACACCTTGTTGTTGACGGTATCTCTCACCTTTCCCTTATTCCACTTCTAAACGCATCAAAAAGAATCCTCCAGAAGCTCACCTTCTTTCCGTTGGCAGACTACAACGATGTTAGAGCCCAACCCCTCACAAACACACACACGTCACAAGCGCATCAAAACAACACCTACCATATTGTAATCAATCTGATATTTGAAACAATCTGGTGGTGGTTATGAGTGTCACGTCAGAATCTGAACTGCGTGGATTTCCACTGTTTATCATCCTCCATCTATGACTCTCTCCCTCTCTCCTCTATCGTGGCAGTGTGCGTTTGATGCTCTAAACGCACAAAGGAGAGGGGTGATTGCAGAACAAACAAAGAAAAGAATACACAATCCCCCACTCATCGCATTACGCATTATTGGCAATGTGATACTTTGTCTACACGTGACAGCATCGTACCGCAACCACCTCGAAGCCCAGAATCAGCTTCTCGAGCTCCCTTGAGCGAGTGTTCAACTGCCCCATCAGCACCATCATCTACGAGCTTAGTTTGCATACCAAACGGCACGTTCTGCTTCTCCGTCTCCAGCGCCTCCTTCACCTCGCCCACATTTCGCTCGACGAGAACAGTGTCCACGACGCGGAAGCAACGACGGCTCGCATCCATACCACCGAGTGTGTCCAAAACGTCCCTACTCCCTGAGGCTCTTTCGTCATCGCCACTTATTCTCAGCAGTGCTCAGTTCCAAATCGTTTATCTTTTTTAGGGTAGCCGCGTACTCGGCTTTGTTCTTCTGATACTCCTCGTATTCCTACGCCTCACCAGAAACGAGCCGATTGCTACGGATTTGGGTACAGAGATAGTATTGCTCGCGCTCATAGGATTGCTTTTGGCGATTCAATAAGTATTTGTGCCACAACGCCCAAAACAAGCATCGATGAAACGCCCGTGCTTCCTGAACTCCTCAAGAAATGCTTTCCAGGATTGACAGCCTCTTCTCCGATAACCCCAAAATCGGACTCATCCTCCTTGCAGCGGGAACCGTCATCCTCATTCTGGGAGTGGTCTTTCTCTTCGATCCCGTCCTGCTTGCTATGGGAAACATTCTCTTCTTGGGGCAACGTGTCGGGAGTGGGAGTGATTCGTAGAGGCTTTCCTTTCATCTTTGGCTTTATGCGAAGTCTCGCCTTTTTCAACCCTTTTGAGAAGTCTCAGGTCGTGCAATTCATCTCGCGTGACAATTAGAAGTGGAAGGGCGTGGTTTCCTTCTTTGGAGGGATTACCCTCGTTCTCCTTCGGTGGCCCATCACGGGGATGATTCTCGAGTGCTACGGGATCATTCGTCTGTTTGGATCCTATTTCCCCATGATCCTTGGGATGCTCCGCCAGGTTGTCTTTCCTCTTGCCTATGAGCGATAGATACCCGTCATTGGTCCCGTCCTTTCGAACATGCCGTATCTCAAGGATTTGGCCTCTTCCGCCGCGTCTCAGGCGCCGAAGTACCCGAATGTATGATAGTGTTGCACAGGTTGTGGTGTTTGTAACAAATGGGCGGGGTTATAGAGACGCGTTGGCGAGTCGGAACATCAGTCGATGCAGCTCGTTCGTGCAGTGTGTGTACAGCATGTTAACGGCCTCCTCGCTCCCGTCGAAGGAATACAGCCGCCAGCTACCTGAGATCCGAATCCTCCATCCTACATGCGATGCTCCCTCCACAGACGCAGACAGCGAATCACCTCCTCGTTGGACATGCATTCGCTGCCGTTCTGATTGGTGACCACGACGATCAGCGGAATCCAGGGAGCAATTCCGGAGAGCAACTAGGATGAAGAGGAGCAGATGCGATCACGGTGTGGAGACACTTGCGCGAGTAGTGGTAGTAGCGTTGGTTGTAGATGGCGTCTGCCAGCTCGTTGTTCCCCTCGAAGAGAACGGCATTGCCGCGTCGCGAGGCGTCGACGATCCACACAACGATGTCTCTGTAGCTCGACGACAGGGAGAACGAGGGGAAGAAGTTGGGGAAAGACCTTTGGATGAGCGAGGCGACATGGACTCACAGAAGGAGATGGTAATAGAACCCGGTGATGCAGTATTTCCTTTTGCCGATAACTAGGTTCTTTTTGAACAGGCCGGTGTTGTTGCTGAATTGGCTATGAATGTCGATGGAGTAGGAGCGCGACTGCTTGGCTTGCAGGAGCAGTTCGCGTCCGTCTCCGATTCCACTCAGCATGAGAATGTTGAACGTCCTACAACACACATCGGCATGGGCACATACTCACTCCTGTTGCAGCACCGCTTCAGGTATTTCGGATTGATACATCTACAGAACAGGAAAACACAAGTGATTACGCTGTGGTGGGAAGGACATGGAGGGTGTAGTAGCGGTAGTTGCTAAGCCATGACACCTCTTTGAAGATCTTCTCTCGGAATCCAATCTGCGACTCACGACAAGACGAGTTACTCACAGTAAGACATTCATCTCTCCACAGCAAATCATTGGTGAGGATGATGGACCTGTAGTAATGGTTGATACGACCTGTGCTTTACAAGGAGAAGGCAGGAACACCGATTTGGAGAAGCACCTGATTCGGCTCACAGTAGGGCAAAACCATCATAATCACATCAAAACTGATGGCGTCTAATAAGGATTGCATGGTTAGGGAATTACAATACGCCCATCGCGCGCGACACGAACATGGCGAACACGAAACTCGTGTATGGAACAAACAACGCGTACTTAACAACTGCATCCAGCAGCCTGAGCAGCCTCCGTGTTCTTCGACTCCACGTTGATCTTGATAACTACGTCTCACTCTCCGTCGGAAGCCCCACATTTATTGCTGTCCTCGCCCTCCTTCTTCACCTTGTCCTCTCCAGGAAGCGTGGTGGCCACCTTTCTGAACAGAGCGCTCACGTTGTATCCGCACTTGGCGGAAGTCTCAATGAACAGAACGCCGAGCTCCTTCGCCAGAGCCGCGCCCTCGTCCGTGGACACCTGTCTATGGGTGAGGGAGAGGAGACGAGGGGACCTCGAGTCGGAGAGATCCGTCTTGTTTCCAACGAGGATGATCACGACGTCGTTGCCTCTCTCGCTGCGGACATCATTTAACCATTTGCGAGTATTTTGGAACGATGTGGGGTCTACCGCTTACAGAGGAAGGGAACGGGCACTCGTCAGATCATATACAATAACGGCAACGCTGGAGTCACGGATATAGCTCGGGATGAGACTTCTGAAGCGCCTACGACTCAGAGACAATCCGCCGAGCGCGTACTCCTGACCAGCCGTATCCCACAATTGAAGACGCACAGTGCGGTCCTCTAAATACATAGTCTTTGAGAGAAAATCAATTCCGATGGTAGCCTAGGTGGTCAGCAGCCGGGGACCAACCTCTCACCTGATAGGCCGTATCGAATGTATCATACATGAAACGGGTGATAATCGAGGTCTTGCCCACGCCGGGATCTCCGAGGAACACGAGTTTGTACCTACAAGTATGAAGACGGGTGAAAAGGACAGACTTCTCCAGAGGGGTCATACGAGGGGCTCCTCCTTCCGCAGGTGTGGTAGATTCAGCGGCACTGCTCATTGTCGTCTGTAATGTCCTTTATATGGATCATTTCAAGCAGAAGAGTGTTGCCCAGCAAGCTCCCCCAGTATCTCCGAATTCCCGTTTTTGCGCATTGTGTTCCCAGTGACAACGCTAACGATTCTCCAACAAACAGAGCAACTATCGAAACTTTTGAAAAGAACTAGCTAGCGCTAAACTATATGTCCGGAAGTTCACCCTTATCCATCTGTTCTTTCGAGAGACTCGCTATCCATCACGCGCTCCCCCATTTCCCACCTGAACCAGAGGACACCAGCAGGTGGTTCTTCGACCTTCTGTTCTTACTATACGTACGACCGTTCATGGAATCACTCCTACCCTGAAGCGTCCTCCGCGCCCCTACATGATCGAGTCGATCTCTTCGCCGCTACGGTCTCCAAAGTGCGACCATGCAAACGAGTTCCGGGCCGGCGCACCGGAAAAGTCGAATTGCGCATCGTCGTCGAAGCCTCGTGCGGACTGGAACAGCTGCATTTCCTCGGCCTCCCCCGGCTCCTCCATGCTCAGCCGGCCTCCGTTCGAGAAGAACCGCCGCTCGCCCAGCGGCTCCTCGCCCTCGCCCTCCGTGGCGAACAGCTCGCTGTACCGCCCGCCGCGCTGCGACCCGAACATGGACCGCGGCTGCGCAGCCACGGAGCCCACGGGGTCCAGGAGGTGGAGGTCGCGCGGCGCGGGGCTCTCGAGCGGCGCGGCGAAGTAGGCGGGGCGGGCGGGCGCGGTGAGCGACTCGTGGCGCGTGAGG
>ERZ827156.2382-NODE-2382-length-19421-cov-3.379221_pt1 | contig 19421 bp, 17 predicted proteins | sample MGYA00519919_ERZ827156 | MGnify/ENA primary metagenome ERZ827156 (study PRJEB31778, sample SAMEA3449269) | human gut metagenome | biome: human gut; feature: human-associated habitat; material: faeces | place: United Kingdom | collected 2010/2012 ...
GATTCCAATTATCTGGAGAGCGATGCGTCCGGACAGGCTACGATCTACAACGCTTCACAGTTGGGATCTCTGATCAAGTCCGGCTATCTGGAGGCATCCAATGTACAGGCAGCAGACGAAATGGTCAACATGATCATCGCCCAGAGAGCATATGAAATGAACTCCAAGGCCATCACAGCATCCGACCAGATGCTGCAGCAGGCCAACAATCTTCGTTCATGATAAGGAGGCGTAGTGATGGCGATTTCAGTAGATAATACATATTTGACCAATTACAGCACAGATGCCTCGGCATCCGCTGCGGACAAATTGTCTTCCCAGATTCAGAATGCTTCCACAGACGATGAAACTATGGAGGCATGCAAGCAGTTTGAATCTTATATGATCGAGCAGATGTACAAAAATATGGAGAAGGCATCCAAGATCCTGACAGAGGACGAGGATGACGACAGTACCAGCAGTCAGTATGTGGATATGTTCCATGACAACTATATCCAGACCATTGCTGAGTCCATGACAAACAGTGGACAGTCTATCGGGCTGGCAGATCAGCTGTACAATGCGATTAAGAAAAATGAGGGAACACAGGTGTAACCTAAGTTTCCATTTACAGGCTCTCTTTCGTGTGTTATGATTTTCAACACATGAAGGGGAGTTTTTTACTATGTGGAAAAGGAGTATACCATGGAAGAACGAAAAGGGTATGTAACCAATATTATCTATAGAAATGTGGAGAATGGCTATACGGTATTTGAGCTGGAGCAGTCCGATGGGGAGGAAGAAACCTGCGTAGGCACCCTGCCATTTATCAACGAAGGAGAGTATGTAAAGGTAACGGGGGAAATGGTGCAGCACCCGGTGTATATGGAACAGTTGAAGGTGAGAAGTTTTGAGGTGCAGGCCCCGGACAATGAGACGGCTATGCTGCGGTATCTGGGATCCGGTGCCATTGCCGGCGTCAGAGGAGGACTGGCCAAGCGGATCGTGGATAAGTTCGGCGGAAAAACCTTTGAAATCATTGAGCAGGAACCGGAGCGGCTGGCAGAAGTAAAGGGAATCAGTGAGAAAATGGCCCGCAGCATCGGGGAGCAGTTTGAAGAAAAAAGAGAAATGCGCAGTGCCACCATTTTTTTGCAGGATTACGGGATTTCCAACCAACTGGCTGTGAAAATCTACAAAACCTATGGCATAGATCTGTACGGAGTAGTTAAAGAAACTCCTTACAAACTGGCAGAGGATATCCAGGGGATCGGATTCAAGATCGCAGACGACATAGCGAAGAAAGCGGGTTTTGCCCTGAACGATCCCAACCGGATCCGGGCGGGGATCTTGTATGTGCTGGGGCTTGGCACCAATGAAGGCTATGTGTATATGCCGGAGCCCATGCTTTTGAAAGAAGCAGTCTACCGTCTGGAAGTTACGGCAGAGCAGGTTATGACGGTGTTGGAAGAGATGGAGATACAGCGTGTGGTAATTGTCTCGGAAGAGAGGAATGTATATTTGCCGACCCTTTATTACGCAGAACTAAACTGTGCCAGGATGCTGTGGGATCTGAATATCCCGCTGGAGAGAGATGAAGAGTACGCCATGAAACAGATCGCTAGTCTGGAGGCCCAGGAAGAACTGGAACTGGACGACCAGCAGAGGATCGCCGTGAAAGAAGCCATGCACAGCGGACTTCTGGTAGTGACCGGTGGGCCGGGAACCGGAAAGACCACAACCATCAACATGATCATCCGCTGTTTCGAAAAGCAGGGCATGAGCATTATGCTGGCGGCCCCTACCGGCCGTGCGGCCAAGAGAATGACCGAAGCCACCGGCTGTGAGGCCCAGACCATACACCGCATGCTGGAGTACAACGGTGCACCGGGAGAACAGGAAGAGAATGTTGACCGAGGGACCGAGCAGTTTGGAAGAAACGAATGGAATCCTCTGGAGACGGATGTGATCATTATCGATGAAATGTCTATGGTGGATATTTACCTGTTTCACAGCCTCCTAAAGGCTGTGGCAGTAGGAACCCGGCTGATCCTGGTAGGAGATGTGAACCAGCTTCCCAGCGTAGGACCGGGAAATGTGCTAAAAGACATTATCCAGTCCCACTGCTTCAATGTGGTAAAACTGTCAAGGATCTTCCGGCAGGCGGCAGAAAGCGATATTATCGTCAATGCCCATAAGATCAATGCCGGAGAGCCTATTTCCCTGGACAATCAGAGCAAGGACTTTTTCTGCCTGAAGCGGGACGACAGCCACGGAGTGCTTGAGGTGATGCTCTGGCTGGTGAGGGACCGCATGCCAAAATACACCCATTGTACCCCTTTTGATGTACAGGTGCTGACTCCGATGAAAAAAGGCGAACTGGGGGTTCACCGGTGCAATGAAGTACTGCAGAGGTATCTAAATCCGGAGGCACCGGGAAAACCGCAGATAGAAAGTCATGGCGTGTTGTTCCGCCAGGGGGACAAAGTCATGCAGATGAAGAACAACTATCAGATCAAATGGGAAATCCGTGGATACAATGGCTATTGCGTAGAGGAAGGCAGTGGCGTCTTTAACGGAGACTGCGGTATCATCCAGGAAATTGATGCCTACAACAAGCAAGTGACGGTGCTGTTTGATGAGGAAAAGTATGTGACCTATTCCCAGGGGGAGCTGGATGAACTGGAACTGGCCTACGCCATCACCATACATAAATCTCAGGGAAGCGAGTACCCGGCGGTGGTATTGCCTCTTCTGGCGGGACCAAGGCCCCTCATGAACCGGAACATCCTGTATACGGCTGTGACCCGTGGCAAAAAATGTGTCACCATTGTAGGAAGCCGTGAGACGGTACAGAATATGATCAAGAACCAGTCCGAACAGCTCAGGTATTCATCCCTGGCAGGCAGGATTCAGGAAATTGAGGGAAAATAGGTGCATGAAAAAAACATCTATGTTATAATAAAGGAGGAGTAAACATGAGCCTTATCCATCTTTTGTATCCAAAGAAATGCCCGGTCTGTGGATCGGCAAAGACGGCAGATGAAAAAGATGTATTCTGCCCGGATTGTTATAAAAATCTGATCTGGGTAGAGGAACCGTGCTGTAAGCACTGCGGTAAGCCTGTTGCATCGGAAAAAGTAGAACTTTGTTATGACTGCGGCCGGCGGGACAGCCAGCTGCGGCAGGGGACAGCACTGTGGGTATATGATGATAAAGGAAAGCAGATGATGCACCTTTATAAATACACGGGTCAGTCCGTGTTAAGCGAAGTGTTTGGCAGAGAACTGATAAAGCATAAAGGAAGACAGATCGCCGCCTGGCAGCCGGATGTGGTAATGGCAGTGCCGCTGCACCGGAGGCGGCTGTGGTTCCGGGGGTACAATCAGGCAGAAAAACTTGCCGGGTATGTGGCACAGGCGTTAAAAATCCCTGTGATGGAATCCGGTCTGATCCGCCTGAAAAACACCAGACCACAGAATCAGTTAAACGACAAACAAAGACGGCACAATCTAAGCGATGTCTTTGAAGTACCGGCGTCCGCCATGAAGCAGATACAGGGGAAGAGGATTTTGCTGATGGATGATATTTACACTACCGGGTCTACCCTGGAAGCGTGTGGATCGGCCCTGCGGCAAGCAGGGGCAGAGGATATATATTTTGCCTGCCTGTGTATTGGAAGTGAGGAATCTATATGAGGAAGGCCGTTAATCAAAGGAGGGAACGAATATGGAAATATTAGCATGTTCACATTGTGGAAAATTATTCAATTACATCCGGGGGGACAGGTTGTGCCCTGCCTGCCAGAAGGCGATGAATGACCATTTTGTAGAGGTTAAAAAATATGTCAGAGAGCATCCAAATGTGGATATCACCACATTATCTCAGGAAATGAAAGTGTCAGTGCGTCAGATCCACCGCTGGATCCGTGAGGAGAGACTGGTTTTCTCCGACGATTCACCCATCGGTCTGCCTTGTGAGTGCTGTGGTGTTACTATTAAGACCGGCCGTTACTGCGATGCCTGCCGCAACCAGATGGCAGCAGGCTTGAAAAAAGCAGCCGGTATCCAGGACAAACCAGTGGCCACAACGCCTAGCAGACTGAGAAGTACCGAGGAGAAAATGAGATTTAAAAAGTAAAATAAAAGAGGGTTTCTTTCCGTCGGGGAAGAAGCCCTCTAACTCATCCAAGGCAGATCAGAGACGGTGGATACCATCCTCTTTGATCTGTATTTTTTTCTGTTTCATGAGACGGCCGATGGCACGTTTGAAAGCAGCTTTACTGATCTGAAACTCCCGCTTGATGATCTCCGGAGAGGTCTTGTCATGGAACGGCAGGTATCCGCCGGCTTCTTCCAGACGGCTGTAGATACGCTCTGCATCCATACCCATCTGAACTTTTACCTTTTCCTGCAGGCTTAAAGTAAGTTTGCCCTCTTCGGTGACTTCTTTCACCCGGGCGTCCACTTCTTCTCCTACCTTTAACTCCCTGGTCATTTCGTTGTGAGGGATCAGGGCGGAAAATTCATCGTCTACCGCTACGAAACAGCCAAAACTGTCGGTAATCTCATAAATCCGTCCATGTACTTTGTCTCCCTTTTTATATGGACTTTCGCAGGATAGATAATCATAGATCTTCATGGTGGCACAGAGGCGTTCGCTTTTATCTATATACAGAGTGACCAAAACAGTGTCACCCATCCGTACACGGGCTGTCTGCTCTTTGAAAGGCAGGAACAGATCTTTCGCAAGGCCCCAGTCCAGAAAAGCACCAATATTGGTAATGTCTTTTACCTTCAAAGCGGCCACTTCCCCCATCTGCAAATAAGGCACCGCCGTAGTGGCAATGAGACGATCCTCAGAATCTTTGTACAAAAAGACATCGATCTTGTCCCCTTTTTCCAAGGAATCCGAAACCTGGTTGTTTGGCAGCAGAACCTCGAAATCCCGGTCTGTGCCGGATCCTAAGTACACGCCAAAGCGGCTGAAGCGAAGCACATATAAGTTGGCAGTGGTTCCTAATAATAATTGTTCTGTATTCATAGTCATCTCCATTCTATCTGTCGGTGGTCAGGCTTTTACACTGCCGGAAAACTCACACAGAAAATAAGGGTTTTCATCGGCGTCGGTTAAAACAACATAAAAATGCTCATCGTCCCGGGCAGTGCGGATATAAAGGGTGTCCCCCATTTTGGCGGCCAGCCGGAACTCAGCTCTCAGTTCGGACACTTCATAGCCCACAGGAAGCACATTCACAGCCATCCGCACATACTGGCCGTTGTTTACATGACGGTTGGTGTCCAGATAATTTTCGCATACCGGCACTTCCTGCACCAGAGTGAGGGGCAGGCTGCATTTTACCTTCCGGGAACCATACTCCATATCATAGGCAGGCTCCGTCTCATAGGCCTCGATCTCCTCGGCATCAATGTGAGCCGGCTTGCCGGACTGGTTGTCAAAGTAAAACCAGCGGGAATCCGCATAGGCGAGTACCTCATCTTCCTGGGAGCGCATACAGAAATTACGGCATCCCCAGATCCCCTGGAATTTATAAGGCCAGGTGTAAGTGGTGTAGCGTTCTCCCAACAGCGGCCGCCGCTTAAATACGATATGCCAGGCACTGACCAGCCAGGCGCGGTTTTTCTCCAGCAGTTTCAAGGCACCGTGGCCGATATCTTCACTGTGGAACAAACAGCAGTCCTGCATGGCATCCACCACATTGGAAACGCCCAATTTGCCCTCTTTGTCAAGCTGGCTGTAACTTACCCGGTTTTTATAACTATACATGAAAACATCATCTCTTTTCTAATCGGAATTCGTTTAAGCATAAGTATACTATTTTTTTTAGAAAAAAACTAGTGAATTCTGAGAAACTTTGCGTTATACTGTAAAGGAAAATAAGATAGGAAGGTGTGACATTCTATGAAAAAAATAATAGCAACGGATAAGGCACCGGCAGCCATCGGACCGTATTCCCAGGCAGTCGAAGTAAACGGACTTATTTTTACTTCGGGTGTGATCCCGATCGTGCCGGCTACCGGTGAACTGGTACAGGGCGGTATCGAAGAGCAGGCAGACCAGGCCATCGGCAATCTGGCAGCACTGATCGAGGCATCCGGTGCCCAGGTGGAAGACACCATCAAGACCGTTGTCTTTATAAAAAATATGGATGACTTTGGCAAAGTCAACGAGATTTACTCCAAGTATTTCAAGACGGACTGTCCGGCCCGCTCCTGTGTAGAAGTGGCAAGACTGCCGAAGGATGTATTGATCGAGATTGAAGCCATTGTGGCAAAGAATTAAAGGAAAGGGACGAAGAAGATGGATATCAACACATTGCAAAAAGATATGATCGCAGCTATGAAGGCGAAAGATAAAGAAAGAAAAGCAGTGATTTCGGATATGTATTCAGCAGCGAAAAAGCTGGCTATTGACGAAGGAAAGAGAGACGATATACCGGATGAACTGGTAGACCGTGCCATTCTGAAAGAATTAAAGACGGTTAAGGAACAGGTAGAGACTTGCCCGGCCGAAAGACAGGACTTATTGGATGAGTACAAATTCCGTCTGGCAGTGATCACCGAGTATGCACCGAAGATGCTTTCTGCCGAAGAAGTAGAAGAAATCCTTACCACGCAGTTTGCAGAAGTGATCGCTACCAAGAACAAAGGACAGATCATGAAGGCTGTCATGGCAGAATTAAAAGGAAAAGCAGACGGCAAAGTGATCAACCAGGTAGTAGGAAAACTCTGTCAGTAAAAAGGATTGTGTTACTGTAGTAGAATGAAAGAGACACTGACAATATATGGAAAACTAATGAGAATCCCTGTATTCTCGTAAAAAATGTCGAATTATCAAAGAAAAAAATAGAGATGGAAATATTGACATCTCTATTTTTCCTTGTTATACTGTAACATATGTTTAATAATTTTGTAACAACTTAGATTCGTTATGTTTTTTAGAACGGAGGATTGTATGGGGCGTGATCGTCTAGTAAAGGCAGTGCTTGGCACAGGTCTGGTATTGTCTTTAGGAATATTTGGAAAATATATAGTCTCTACTTCCACCACCATGGGAACAGAGACAGAGTTAGCAGGTATGTCATATACACTGGATCAGTATTGTTCGGTACAGGTAGGAACCAACACCACCAATACGGACCCGGAAGCTATCGTGGCATTTGACAGCAACACAGCCAATGGTGGAAATGCCAACGGAGGCACCAACGCGAATGGTACTACGACCAGTGGAACCGCTGTATCCAGTGCTACACCGGAGCCGACTCAGGCAGCCACGGCTACGGCCACACCGAAGCCGGAATCAGAGTATGCCAATGTGGGAATTTCCATTGCCGCAGATTATGTAAATATCCGTAAGAAACCGGATACAGATGCGGAGATCGTCGGCAAATTGTACCGGGGCAGTGCCGCTACTATTATGAAGACAGAAGGAGACTGGGTTTATATCAAATCCGGATCTGTCAGCGGTTATATTATGAAAGATTATCTGGCTATCGGCTACAGTGCAGAGAAGCTGATCGACCAGTTTGGAACCAAGTATGTAACCGTCACCACCGATACATTGAAAGTGCGTGAGAAGATGAACACAGACTGTACGGTTCTGACTCTTCTGGCACAGGATGAGACCTATGAAGTGGAAAAAGTAGAAGACCAGTGGGTCAAGATCACCGTGGATGATGATACATCCGGATATGTATCCAAGGATTATGTAAAGGTATCCGTTAAATTCAAAAAAGCGGTATCCATAGAAGAGGAACGAGAGGAACAGCGTCGTAAAGAGGCTGCAGAAGCGGCAGAGCGTCAGCAGCAGCGACAGGTAAAAGCAGCGGCAAACGACGACAATGACAGCAGTTCCAGCAAGAGCAGTTCTTCCGGCAAGAGCAGTAGCTCCAGTTCCAGCAGTAAGAGCAGCAACTCAAGCAGTTCTTCCGGCAAGAGCAGTAGCTCCAGTTCCAGCAGTAAGAGCAGCAGTTCCCACAAGAGCAGCAGTGGAGGCGGCGGAAACGCCGGCAAGTCTTCCGGCAAGAGCAACTCATCCGGAGGCGGCGGCCGTACCGGCAGCAGTAGCAGCGGCGCAAGTTCCGACGGAGGCGGCGGATCTGCCGGATCCAGTGGCGGAAGTTCCAGCGGATCCGGCGGAGGCAGTGCATTAGGAAGCGGTGATGGTTCGGTTATCGCTGCATACGGACTGAAGTTCGTAGGAAATCCTTACCGTTATGGTGGAACCAGCCTGACTAACGGTACAGACTGCTCCGGATTTACCATGTCTATCTTCAAGAAGTTCGGCATCAGCCTGCCAAGAACATCCAGTGAACAGTCCCGCACCGGTAAAAAGATCAGTGTATCAGATGCAAGAGCCGGAGACCTGATCTTCTACGGAAGCGGTGGACATGTCAGCCATGTGGCACTCTGCATCGGAGGCGGCCGTGTGGTTCACGCAAGTAATCGTAAAGATGGCATCAAGACCAGCAATATTTATTATCGTACCCCAATCTGCGCAAGAAGAGTGATCGACTAAGCAGAGAGGAGGCAAAGAGACTGTCATACGGTGAGAAAAGTCATTGTATGGCAGTTTTTTTATGCCCAGGTAATGGCAAAAATATGTAATTATTAAATATAAAGAAAATATATAACAAAAATAAAATGGACACGGGAAAAGGATTGACTTTATCTTGTGAATATTGTACAATGTTGAAAGGAAATTCGTAGAGAGTATAGTTTAATTGTACAATCTATGGGTGGATCTAAGTCCGTATATGAGAGGATGCGGCAAAACAAAATATTTATAAGGAGGAAACTAATACGATGAGAAAAAGTTTCAAAAAAGTATTGTGCGCTGTCATGGCTGCAAGTATGGTATTCTCAACACCAATTGCAACTAATGTAGTGGCACAGGCTGCAACAGGCGAAGATGGTGCTTCTTTGACTGTTCCAGTTACAGCATCAACAACTCTGAATGATGTTGTATCTGATAGCAAAGCAAATGGTTATCAGTCTAAGAGAAGTGATTTCTACAGTGTAGAGGGTGACTTTGATGTAACCTTTACGTTGACGAATATTACTTCTGACATGGGAGGCAACTGGAATACTCCACTGCTTGACATCCGTACAGCAGCAAACAAAGAAGAGGCAGCATTGATTGCACAGTATCGTGGAGATAATTGGATCAATAATGATGCAGGCCGTGCAATTACAACGACCATCGGTCAGTGGCAATCTGACAATGCTACATGGATGGCTAACGGAGAGTGGGCTGGCTTTGTAGGAATCTGTAAAGATGCAACAGCTACAGTTAATGTTAAGAAGAGTGGTGCAACATACTATGTAACAGAGACTTTCACAGGTGCTGAATCAAACACTGGATATGCTGGTAAGTCTTATGTACAGAAGTACATCACAACTCCAGCTGAGGTACCAGATACAACTTATCTGGACTTCACAATTGATGGATGTACTGTAACAGTATCCAAAGTAGAAGTGGCTGAGAATGTATACGCTGTAACAGCTGAGAAAACTTTGAACCTTGTAACAAACGGAACTAACGAAGGTAATGTAACGGCAGTGGCTAAGCACAACAATGTTGTAGATGCTGAAGCAGAGGTAATATATAAATCTGCGGATGAAAAAGTTGCAACAGTAGATGCAACTGGTAAAGTAACTGCTGTAGCAAATGGTGAGACAACCATTACATCTACATACCAGGGCGAGACAGCTACAACAAAGGTAGTTGTTACAACAGATGCGAAGAGCGTTGCCATCTCCGGTGAAGGTGTTGCAGAAGGAAAAGGAACTCTGAGCATTCTTAAGGACAAAAAGAACGGCAGTGTCGCTCCAGGTAAAGTAGCATTGACTGCAACGGTTACTCCAGAAAATGCATCTGTAAAGGATATTGTGTGGAGCGTTGAAGGCTCAGCAGCAACTGTAGATGTGAAGGGTGTCGTTACAACAACAGATAGCGCTCAGGATGGTGACAAAGTAACTGTAACAGCAACTGTAAAAGGGACAACGATTTCTGATTCAGTAGAGTTTACAATTGGTGTAAAAGAAGAATCATTTGTTGATCCTACTTCTGTAGCCGTATCTCCAGCAGCTGTAACTGCAAATGCTGGTGAAGAAGTTAAATTCACAGCAGCTGTATATGGCGAAGGCGGAGAAGTGGCAACAAACCAGGGTGTAGCGTGGTCTGCTAAGAATGCAAGTGGAACAGCTATCTCCATTAGCGAAGAGGGTGTATTGACTGTTCCTAGTGATGTAAAAGAAGGCGATAAGATCACTGTAACAGCTACATCAAAAGCAAATGGCGAAGTTACTGGAACAGCAACAATCAAAGTTCATTTGTATGAGCCTTTAACAGGTACCGGATGGTGGGGAAATCACCAGACCAGCAAGGACCGTATCTTGAAAGGTGACGGATCTGTCAGCTTTATCCTTGAGAACAACAAAGCTGATACAGCTGGAAACATCGGATTCTGTGTAGAAGCATACGCTGTAAATGCAGATGGTACTAAATATGAGACAAAAGAGACAATTGCAACAGCAGAGAAAGGTGCTTACATCACATCTTCTTACAACGGAAATTTCGAAGGATGGGTAGCTGGTATCCCTGCTGCTAAGATGGGACAGACTGATTCTGTAAACTTTGCTGCTAACCCAGACAACTTCTATAACATCTCTGCAAGCAAAGAAGCTTTCCTTCCAGAGCATAACTACAAAGTAACATTTACAAAGAAGGGCAATGACTACCTGATTCTGATGAAAGATATGGACAATGATACATGGTTCTATCGTCAGATGTTCAAGGGTGCTGATATGGAATCCGATACACTGGGTATCCACTTTATGGCACAGCTTGGTACATTCAACCTGGTAGACACAAATGATCATCTTACAACAAATACAACTGACAAACCACAGGTTGTAAGACCAAAACCAAACCCAGGTACACCAAGTCCTAGTCCAAGTCCAAGCCCAAGCAATAATAACACAAATAAGAACAACACAACAAACAATAACAAAACAATAACTTTAACAGATGCTAAGAGTACAGTAAAAGCTGCTAAGATTACAGTTAAGAAAGGCAAAAAAGCAGTTAGCAAAGTAACAGTTAAGAAGGGCAAAAAGGTTACTTTGAAAGTATCTGTTAACTCTAAGGGTAAACTTTCTGTAGCTAAACTTTCTAAGAAAGCTAAGAAGATCGCTAAAGTAACTCTTAAGAAGGGTAAACTTACTATCAAAGGTAAGAAGAAAGGTAAAGTAACATTGAAGATTAAGGCTGCTAAGAAAGGCAAATATAAGAAAGCAACTAAATCTATCAAAGTTACAGTAAAATAATAGTTATCGTTTCGGATAAGTATTATCCTTAAAAAAAGGGAGGCTGTCCTCTCCGTGATATTCACGGGGAGACAGCCTCCTTTTTATGTTGGTGTATATAACTCTCTTTACATACAAGCCAGAGCAATGGTTCCGGCCAGGATCAATAAAAGTCCGATAAAGCCACGGCGGTTAAGCTTTTCGTGGAATACAAGAAATGAAAAGATAATGGTCACAAGAATACTCAGTTTATCGATGGGAACGACTACACTGGCAGGACCCTGCTGCAGTGCTTTGTAATAGAAAAGCCAGGAACCGCCGGTAGCAAAACCGGATAAAACGATAAACAAAAGTTCATTCTTTTGAACTTTGGCCACTTCCTGTCCTTTCTTGGTCACAAATACCATGATCCATGACATGACAAGGACAACACAAGTACGGATGGCTGTTCCCAGATTAGAATCCACATGTTCAATGCCGACTTTTCCAAGAATGGAAGTGAGACTGGCAAAGATGGCGGAGAAAAGTGCGTAAATGAGATAACTTTTACCGGACTGGGCGGCAGCCTCTTTTTTTGAAATCATAAAAAGAGTACCAAGTCCAATGGCAATGACGCACAGCAGTTTGGAAAAACTGACTCCTTCCTGCAGAAAGATAAAAGCGAGAAGAATGGATAACACCGTACTGGATTTATCAATGACCACAACTTTGTTTACATCGCCAACCTGCAACGCCCGGAAATAACAGAGCCAGGAAGCGCCGGTTGCCAGTCCCGAAAGAACCAGGAAAAGCCAAGTGCGTCCATCCACGGACTGAACCTGAGATGCCGTGCCCTGAAGGACTGCCAGAATCCAGGAGAATAGCAGTACCACCACTGTTCTCAAAGCAGTAGCAACGGTAGAATCCGTATGACGTATACCGCATTTGGCAAGAATCGAGGTAATGCCGGCAAAGACAGCAGAACCAATGGCAAAGATAAGCCACATAGAATCATCTCCTCAATATGCAATTGTAAGTACAGTATACCACAAAATACGCAGATCTGACAGCCATGTATATATATGTACCCGTATGCGGCGAAGAAAGAACGGAATATAACAGGGAAGCAACGCAGGAATAACTTTATGAATATGGTAACGGGGAAATTTTTATGTTATACTGATTATACTTTGACTGGAAAGGGGTGTTAAAGTTGAGTGATTTGATACATACTGATTCTATGATGAATGAAATCAGAGAATTGTTATTAAATGCACGGCAACGTGTGGCGGTACAAGTAAATACTGAATTATTGTCTACCTACTGGAATGTAGGAAAGATTATTGTTGAGCACGAACAGAAAAATAAAGACCGGGCAGATTATGGAAAGCAGACCCTAAAAGAGCTTTCTAAACAGTTGACAAAAGAATTTGGAAAGGGATTTTCTGTTTCCAATCTTCAATTTATGCGGCGATTCTACCAAAACTATCAAATTCAACAGACAGTGTCTGTTAAATTGTCGTGGTCACACTATTGTGAGTTGTTGACGATTTCAGACCCGGACAAACGCAGTTTTTACGAAAAGGAAACTATCAACTCCGGGTGGTCGATACGCGAATTAAAGCGGCAGATTTCCACTTCTCTCTATGAACGATTGTTGCTTTCAGAGGGAAAAAGAATAACAAAAAAGACAGCTTATCATTCCTAAAACAAAAGAATATGCTTACTTTTCTACCTGGAATTTTCTGACATTGGAAGTTCGTTTTCAGGATTCCAGCCGAGGCAGAGGGGGCTGTGTGAAGTGAGTACAAAGGCGCAAGTATCGGGCATGCGTATTTTGCATGCCGATACTTCTGCGTCTTTGTCGTAGCGAAAGCGCCCACAGAACATAAAGTAATTCCTATGCTGGCGACCCACTGAAAAACCAGACACCCCTTGACAACCGCCCCCATTTTCGCTAAAATTATCCGTGATAATGTAGTGCGGAAGAGGAGTATGCAGCAGGCCCCCCACAGAGAGAGACACCCACAGGCTGGAAGGTGTTTTGGCAAGGCAGTGGCAGAAGGTAGCTTCCAAACAGCGTTTCTGAACCAGAGAACAGTAGTAGGAGACGACGGATGACCCCGTTATCGGTCTAATGAGGAATGTTTTTACATTTGAATGAAGGTGGTACCACGGCAGCATTGTCGTCCTTTGCGGCATGTCGTGGCGATATAGAAGAGATTGATGAGCTTGTCGTCCTGGCAGGCTCATTTTAATTGTTTAATTTCAGGAGGTTAGTATGCGTAAAGAATTAGGAAAAACATACGATCCCAAAGATATTGAGGATCGTTTGTACTCAAAATGGATCAACAAAAAATACTTCCACGCAGAAGTAAATCCAGACAAAAAACCATATACCATTGTGATTCCACCACCAAACATCACAGGACAGCTTCATATGGGACATGCACTGGACAATACTTTGCAGGATATTTTGATCCGCTTCAAGAGAATGCAGGGGTATGAAACATTGTGGATGCCGGGAACAGACCATGCATCCATCGCCACAGAAGCAAAGATCGTGGAAGCCATGAAACAGGAAGGGCTGACCAAAGAAGATCTGGGAAGAGAGAAGTTTTTGGAGCGTGCCTGGGACTGGAAAAAGACCTATGGCGGCCGGATTGTTTCCCAGTTGAAGAAAATGGGATCATCCTGTGACTGGGACAGAGAGCGTTTTACCATGGATGAAGGTTGCAACAAAGCAGTAAAAGAAGTGTTTGTAAATCTTTACAACAAAGGCTTGATCTACCGTGGCGAGCGTATTATCAACTGGTGCCCTCACTGCCTTACATCCATTTCCGATGCAGAGGTAGAGTACGAAGACCAGCAGGGACATTTCTGGCATCTGCGCTACCCATTTGCAGATGGCAGCGGCTATATCAATCTGGCCACAACCCGTCCGGAGACTCTGTTGGGAGATACTGCCGTAGCAGTAAATCCAAACGATGAAAGATACAAAGACCTGGTAGGAAAGATGCTGATCCTTCCACTGGTACACAGAGAGATTCCGTTGATCGCAGATGAGTATGTAGATATGGAATTTGGAACCGGTGTTGTAAAGATTACACCGGCCCACGACCCGAACGACTTTGAAGTAGGTCTGCGCCACGACCTGCCGGTTCTTAATGTGCTGACAGAAGATGCTAAGATCGTAGATGAATATGAAAAATATGCCGGTATGGACCGCTATGAGGCAAGAAAAGCCATCGTAGCAGATCTGGAAGCAGAAGGTGCTTTGGTAAAAGTGGAGGACCACGACCACAATGTAGGAACTTGTTACCGCTGCGGTACAACGGTAGAGCCGAGAGTTTCCAAACAGTGGTTTGTAAAAATGAAACCATTGGCCGGCCCAGCCATTGACGCAGTAAAAGAAGGCAAGACCAAATTTGTACCAGAGCATTTTAACAAGACTTATTTCCACTGGCTTGAAAATATCCGTGACTGGTGTATTTCCCGTCAGTTGTGGTGGGGACATCAGATCCCGGCCTTTTACTGTGACGACTGTGGAGAACTGGTAGTAACCAAGGAAAACTCCTGCACCTGTCCAAAATGCGGAAAAGAAATGAGACAGGATCCGGATACACTGGATACCTGGTTTAGTTCCGCACTGTGGCCATTTTCCACACTGGGATGGCCGGATGATACGGAAGAAATGAAATATTTCTATCCGACCAACACATTGGTAACCGGATATGACATTATCCCATTCTGGGTTATGAGAATGATGTTCAGCGGACTGGAGCATACCGGTCAGGTGCCATTTGATACAGTACTGATCCATGGACTGGTACGAGATTCCCAGGGACGCAAGATGAGTAAGTCTTTAGGAAACGGTATCGATCCACTGGAAGTCATTGACAAATACGGTGCCGATGCCCTGCGTCTTACACTGGTAACCGGTAATGCACCGGGAAATGATATGAGATTTTACTGGGAGCGTGTTGAGTCAAGCCGTAACTTTGCCAACAAAGTATGGAATGCATCTCGTTTTATCATGATGAACTTCCAGCAGAATGAAAATGTTGATTACAGTCAGGTTAAGAAAGAAGAATTGACTCAGGCAGATAAATGGATCTTGTCCAAGGTAAACAACCTGGCCAAAGATGTTACTGCGTTGATGGAGACATTTGACCTGGGAATCGCCGTACAGAAGATTTATGACTTTATCTGGGAAGAGTTCTGCGACTGGTACATCGAGATGGTAAAACCTCGTCTGTACAACGAAGAAGACACAACCAAGGCAGCAGCACTGTACACACTGAAGACTGTACTGGTAGACGCTTTGAAACTTCTGCACCCATATATGCCGTTTATCACAGAGGAAATTTACTGTACACTGATGGATGATGAAGAGCAGTCTATTATGGTTTCCGACTGGCCGGTTTACACAGAAGAAAGAAACTTTGCAGAGGATGAGGCCAAGGTAGAGCGCATCAAAGAAGCAGTAAAAGGCATCCGAAATATCCGCGGAGAAATGAATGTACCGCCAAGCAAAAAAGCATCCGTCATCGTAGTGTCAGAAAAGCAGGACGTGCTGGATATTTACCAGGAAAATAAGGTGTTCTTTGCTACCCTGGGTCTGGCAAGCGATGTGACATTCCAGAAGGACAAAGCCGGTATTGCCGATGACGCAGTATCTGTTGTGATTGCGGACGGAACTATTTACATTCCGTTTGCAGAACTGGTAGACATTGAAAAAGAGATCGAGCGTCTGAAAAAAGAGGAGAAAAAACTCCAGGGTGAGCTGAAGCGTTCCCAGGGAATGCTTGGCAATCCAAACTTTGTAAACAAGGCACCGGAAAAGAAGATCGCTGAAGAGCGTGAAAAACTGGAAAAATACAAAGGAATGATGGAACAGGTACAGCAGCGTCTGGCGCAACTTGAGAAATAGTTGAAAAATGTCGCATATCTTCGATATTTACTGCTTGCATTTTATTATTAAACTGTTTATTATGTTATACAGGGATTAGAAGAAGAACGGAGGTATGTCAGATGTTGAATTTTGAAGAAGAATTAGAAAAGTTCCAGCCTAGTATGGATGTTGAAAAAGTTGAAGATGTTGTATACAATAATAATCTTGCCGATGTGACTGATATAGTGAAAGAATTGATCCAGGATTCCAAGGGAACATTGTAAAACAGGAGGTTACTACACATGAGATGTCCAAAATGTGATGCCAATGTGAATGATACCAGTGCTGTTTGTGGTTTCTGCGGACAGGATCTGTCCATCATTCATTATGTTAGACGAATATCCAATACCTACTATAATATGGGCCTTGAAAAAGCGAAGGTACGGGATCTGTCCGGTGCTGTTGTGATCTTGAAAAAGAGCCTGCAGTTTAACAAGAAAAATACGGATGCCCGGAACCTGCTGGGTCTGGTTTATTATGAAATGGGAGAGACAGTAGCCGCTTTGAGCGAGTGGGTTCTCAGTAAATATCTCCAGCCGGAGGAAAATCTGGCGGACTATTATATCAATACCATTCAGAAGAACCAGACGGCGTTAGACGCCACCAATCAGACCATTAAAAAGTATAATGCGGCTCTGGCAGCAGCCAAAGGAGGCAATGAGGACCTGGCTATTATCCAGCTTCGGAAAGTAGTCAGTCTGAATCCCCATTTTGTCCGGGCACAGCAGCTGTTGGCATTGCTTTATATCCATATCAAGGATTACAGCAAAGCGGCCAAGTGTCTGAACCGTGCCAGAAAAGTAGATTTTAATAATACCACCACGCTGAAGTATCTGCATGAGATCAGTACCAAGATCGATACCAGCCGCAGCGGTTCCGGTTCTGCGCCGGTGAAAAAGAGTAACAAGAAGGATCCTCTTGCCAATGTGACACCGGTAGGTGCTTACAAGGAAGAGAAAAAGTCCATGATGCCGGTGGTTTACACCATTATCGGAGCCATCATCGGAATCGTAGTATGTTTTGTGCTGATCCGGCCAACGCTGAACAAGGCCGGCCTGGGAGGAGCCAGTGACATTACGGATGCCAACAACGATGCAGCCGTTCAGTCCAGCCAGATTTCCTCACTGGAGAAAGAGAAAAAGTCTCTGACAGACCAGGTGGATCAGCTGAAAAAACAGATTGAGTCCGGAGATACAGAAGCACAGACCAAACTGGCCAATTATGAGAAGTTAATGAAGGCCATGAAGTGCTATCTCAAGAATGATAAAGTAGGAGCTGCTGCCGCCGTGGCCGGCTGCAAAAAGTCAGATTTTGACTCAGCCGAAGCCAAGAGTGTCTACAGCAAGATTGGTGTTATCAGCAAGACAGAGATCGCCAGCATGATCAGCCAGGGACGGCAGGAAATGTACACTTCCTACGACCGTGCCATTGCTACATTTAAAAATGTGCTGAAATTAGATACAAAGAATCAGGAAGCCATGATGTATCTGGGACGCTGCTATATGCGCCGCGGTGATACAAAGAATGCTAAAAAATGGCTGAACAAGGCAGTGAAGATTGATGCCGGCAGTTCCGCAGGAGCTCAGGCACAGAGTTATCTGAATCAGATCGGTTAAAATACAAAAAGACAATCCGTAAGCCAAAAGACCTACAGATAAGTAAAATTATCTGCAGGTCTTTTTTTCATATAAAAAATGTCGAAACAGGAGGTTTTCTATGTATTCATTAGAGCGAAAGGGTGGCACCCTGATCTTACATATGAGCGAGGAACTGGATCACCATATGGCGAACCAGGTAAGCCGTACAGTTGACACACAGATAGAAAAAGGAGATGTGCGTGTGCTGATCTTTGATTTTGAGGGCATGACATTTATGGATAGTTCCGGCATCGGTATGGTGCTGGGGCGCAACCGGAAAATGGAGTTTTTAGGCGGAAAAACATATGTAACAGGAATCAGTCCGTCAGTGGACCGGATTTTTTCCATGTCGGGACTGTACCGCATCATATCAAAATACCAGGAAAGGAACGAAGCATATGAACCGAGAAAATGAAATGTCCATTACATTTGACAGCCGTTCGGAAAATGAGGGACTGGCCAGAGTGGTGGTAGCCGCTTTCATGGCACCTATGGATCCTACCATGGAGGAACTTTCCGATGTGAAAACAGCGGTATCGGAGGCAGTGACCAACGCCATTATCCACGGATATGAAGGTGGACAGGGAAAGGTAACGCTGCGTGGAAAAATCTGTCACAACCGGATTGAACTGCAGGTAGAGGATCAGGGTGTAGGCATCCCGGATGTGGAAAAAGCCATGGAACCCCTTTTTACCACCAGGCCGGAACTGGACCGGTCTGGCATGGGCTTTGCTTTTATGGAGGCTTTTATGGATGAACTGGCCGTGGAATCCGGCGAGGGAAAAGGAACTCTGGTCCGCATGAAAAAAACAATATACAGCGCCTACGACGGCAGGTAGAAGGTGGTGCCATGGAAACCTTAGAACTAATTAAACGGGCACGAGCAGGAGATAAATTGGCAAGAGACCAGGTAATTAGAGATAACATGGCGTTAGTATACAGTATTGTTGCAAGATTTGGCGGAAGGGGATATGAGATGGAAGATCTGGGGCAGATCGGAGCCATCGGCCTGATCAAGGCGGTGGACAAATTTGATGTGTCCTATGAGGTGAAGTTTTCCACTTATGCTGTTCCTTTAATTATGGGGGAAATTAAGCGGTTTCTGCGGGATGACGGGATTCTGAAAGTGAGCCGGAGCCTGAAGGAGAACTGCGGCAGGATTTATCACGCAAAGGAGAAACTGGAAAAGGAGCTGGGGAGAGAACCCGGGCTGGATGAGATTGCGGCGGAAGTGGAGCTTTCGCTGGAGGAGGTGATTCTGGCATTGGAATCTACGGCAGAAGTGGAATCTTTGCACAAAACGATCTATCAGGGAGACGGGAATGATATTTCCCTGATGGACAGGCTTCCGGAGAAGGAGAACGGGCAGGAACAGGCACTTGACCGGATTTTTCTGGATGAAATGTTGCAGAGTCTTGATGCCAGAGAACGACAGTTGATCGGCATGCGGTATTTCCAGAACCGGACACAGACGGAGATCGCGGCAGAACTGGGAGTTTCCCAGGTACAGGTTTCCAGAATGGAAAAGAGGATATTGAAGAA